>Ga0126342_10008373_pt1 | contig 18521 bp, 15 predicted proteins | sample Cyp1metagenome_FD_92528 | JGI IMG/M metagenome (GOLD analysis project Ga0126342, IMG submission 92528) | Coral microbial communities from Lord Howe Island, Old Settlement Bay, Australia - Cyphastrea 1 metagenome | ecosystem: Host-associated > Invertebrates > Cnidaria > Coral ...
CACAGACGCTTTCACACACAGAAGCTTTTACACACCGCAGCTTTGACGCACAGATGCTTTTACACACAGAAGCCTTTACACACCGCAGCTTTGACGCACAGATGCTTTTACACACACACACACAGGCCTTGTTTTTGTCCAGGCCACGGTCTGCGACTACGCCGAAGGCTCATATAAAATGTCTCTATGCACCAAATGGCTATGGCCGGCGGGCTTGCCGCAGGCATAAAAAATGTTTGACACCACCAACCAGAGTATCATAAATATCTGGTTGGTGGTATACCTACCCCTCTGAAAACATATGAAAGTCAGTTGGGCTTACTATTCCCAATATCTGCAAAAAATGTTCCAAATTACCAACCAAATAGAGTTACAAGTATCATAAAGCAAGGTTATTGGAGTATAAACCATTTTAGCCAATTTTAGCTATCTAGGGACCAACTATAACCCAATTAACAGTCGCACCAACTTAGCTATCGGCTATCGGGGGTTTCATCCACACCACAGATGTTGGGGACAAGCGCAACGAACGAATGCACAACAGGTATTACCCTCTGGTTTCTACGTTTACAAAAAACTATGGAAATTCACCATGTTTAATTGGTAAATCCACCATAAATTTGGCAATTTTCAATAGCTATGTTTGTTTACCAGAGGATAACCAAAAAAACGGTCCCGAAGGTGATGGTCAAATGCCTGTTTGAGATTGACGAAGCCATTTTGATACATAATATTGAACCAACCCCAAGTACGGTTCTCTCGGAAATTTACACATTAAATCACCATCAAATTTCCATTATTGCTAGTTATATCACCATTTTCCAAAATAAGTACTATCATCATATTCCCGTCGTATCCCCGCTTCATACAGATTTCTGGATAAACTATTATAGTACAGTAATTAACGTGGAAAGTTCGGCTATTTTGGGGATCGTTACTCCTGCCAACAAAAACCTATAGCGACGTGGGAACGTGAGGTTGTTTTGATGTATCCAGGTTACATTCCGTAATATCCAACGATATTATACGATATTCCTATTATCTTCCCATTATATATACCCGACTGGATCTTCCATCATACCCACATACCCACATTATATCCACATGTAGCTGTAGTTATATCACCAGTGCATACATCACATTATATTATATAATAGTACCTTTTATTCCTATCAATATCCAATTCATTGTATCACTACTTTTGTCTTGATTATATAAATCAATCCCAAAAGGTATAATCCGTTTAAGCCTCCATTGGTCAGCTGATTTTCCCATTAAAACCTCTAATGGTAGTAGATGTTCCAGCCTTTTTAGGTGATCCATATATATATATATGTATATATATATAATTATATGTATACAGATATCGCAATTATACCCACTGCAGTTATATACCCATTATGCACTTGGTGGATCATGTCACTTAAGTGAGTAGTTTAGTTCACCCGGATGGGCCGTGGATTAACCCTGCCCATCCGGGTGAAGTAACCTACGATCCGTTATCTAAGTGGACAGATCACCACCAAGTAGCCCCATGCATATTGCAAACTTTGCAAATATATAGAATGTACCCTGTGGTAAACATACAAAAAGCTATTGAACATTGCCATTTATTTTCCCATAATAAAGGATGATTTTCCAAAGTTATGTTAGTTTACCAGAGGGTACCGAATTCCAGGTTGGGATCAGAATGTTTTAGGGATTGCATCATGTCCCATCAAAAGGCATGAGAACGAATTTGGCTAAAGCCAGCTGAAAACCCAGGTGACATCCTCCATGCTGCTAACCATTCCAGCTGAAACGCTAAATTGGACCTTGCACTTGAGGTCCTCTACCAGTTATAATAAATGATATATAATGGTTAGTTATCAGTCCATAAATGGGGCTTCTTTCTGGCTAACTGGTAAAGGGCCACGGCCACAACCGTATTAACAGATATTGTTTATTAACATATGATCATATGCCTCCAAACTACCGCTTCCAGGATTAAGAAGGGGGCAAATCCCAACATACTGTGGATGGTTGCGAAATCCTGCATCGCATGGTAACGGTTGGCAACTATGCAACACTGTAAACAATGAGATAGAAAAAATTGCCCATCTACCAACTGGGGATTTGGATTTTGCAACCATCCAGGGTGGCCCGCCGAGCTGCTCCACAAAAGTGGCCCTCCAGGCGAATTTGGCCCTTCCGTACCGGTCCTGCCTGGAGATCGCCGGGATTTCACGAAAATTTCTGGGGATGTTACCCCAAAAAAGAGACAGAAAAGGCATTTTGAACACTATGGTTGGTAGGAGTTTTTTGATGTTCCAATTTGTTTTGGGTGATATGTTTTGGATGTATAGTTTAATGCGAATATATAAAAATATGATGGGATACAATGTTGACATCATGGGATATAGAATCAAAATAACGGTAGACTAACAAACTCTATAAAAATGAAACACCTGATGTTGAATAGCTCAATGAAGGCTCCCCAAAATGAAAACAGTAGACGAACAGATGCAGACACCAGATCTACTTCCAAGCCAGCAATTCCGATGGTGTACTCCATATTACGGGAATGGCATTAGATGCTCTTGAAATGGGCGCAACTTGAACGATGTTTTTTCCAAGACGAAACATGTGCCTGAAATAACATTTTTGGAGTGCATGTACTAAAAACATGTGGACATACAGCAGCCAAAAATAGGATCTGTATATAGAATGGGATACAACAGGGATTTGTAACCAATGAAAAACATTTTTCTGGGATTTGGTAAGCATATCAAACGATCTCCCCGCGAGATGATTTCGATTGGGATGATGAATATAACTTATATGTGCCATGGTCAAGTTACATTATGGATTTTTCATGGCGTGATGGCGATCCCATCGGAATGGATATATCCCTATGGATTGATGACCACCCCCAAAAAAATGTATTTTTCATGAAAAACTTTTCTGGTTGGTGGTTCTAATCATCTTGAAAAATACGAAAGTCAATGGGAAGGATTATCCCATATATTATGGAAAATAAAAAATGTTCCAAACCACCAACGAGTATTTTTCATCCAAGCTTTTGACTATGGCACATACGACACACACCAACATACTATAAATGAACCCAAGAATCACAAGATCATTGAAGTCGCGCATTACTTCATCATAACACACTTCGGCCAAGCATTTTGCATCTTGGCCAAGGACGTACAAAGACGTACAACCTGGCGCCCACAGTTACAAGTTGTTGTTCACATTTTTTGATATTCTGTCCCAACGAAAAAAAACATGTTGCACATCTAGCTGAATCTTACTAAGCTTACCAACATTCATATGAAATAGATTAAAATAGTGTATACAGTACTTTTTCAATTTTCAACTCCCATTGATTCAATGCTTAAATTCCAATGTTTTCGCTGCATTCCACAGCTTGAGACTTTCACGGACCCACGAGCCGAAACCTGCGTAGAGTCAGGCTCACCATGCGTCATCACCTGCGGTCCCAAGCTGTGGGATACAACATGATACAACAATGCATTTTCGTACAGTAAATGTGGGATACTCAGGATTTGTCTATAGTAACATCCAGAAAGATAAACATCCTTTTCCTACAGTAAATGTGGGATGCTCATGATTTTTCTAGAGTAAGATCCAAAAAGATGGAACAGTGATTCATCACCATTCTTTTGCGTTGGATTTCACGCTTCTATCTTTTCTTGGAGATTACTCTACATTGGGGAAAAACAGCACCATCGGCTTGCGGTGGCCTGAAGAAAACTGGCTCGTCATGATCGTCCAAATATGGTCTGAAAGCACCATACAGAAAGACCTTTTAAGACCATGTAAGACCAACTTGGAGATTTCCAAAGTCATGGGGCTACCCCCAAAATCATCCAATTTAGATCATGTTACTTGGGGATTCCCCATTTTGAGAACCCCATCATTTTATTGCTGAATTTCCAGAAAACAACACGTGATGCTTGGTGGTTCGTGGATTCCCTGCTACAAGTTCGATGATCTCAGCTGGGACCCATATTCCTCGGAAGGTGACTGGTTGGTGGTTTCAACCCCTCTGAAAATATTCGTCAGTTGGGATGATGATTCCCAATATTTGGAAAAATCAAAAATATTCAAAAATGTTCCAAACCACCAACCAGGTAATATGAAACTTCAAAACGGGGCGCAGTTCCACTTGATAAAACTTAATGAGTTGGTATGTGGCCAGAATCAGTGGGGTCCCATATCCCAACTTATGACCCATCAAAATAACCCTGGCCGAACCCCCAAAACACAAAAATTCAAAGCGTATGGCAATGGAACATCTCCCATCAACCCATGATAATCCAATATATTCCTACTGAAGCTTGCAATTTTCAATGACGATAAACTGTGGGACAATGTGGGACATGTAAGGTCGAATGTTTCTTGGTTTCTGCCAGTTCTTGCGCCTCGCGGTGATAGGTCGCAGTGGAGAAGTGGAGAAGCGTGATGAGAATTAGGAATGAAATCCGGTGAAAGTGTCTTGTCCTCAATGTGCTGTTGTTTTTTTGGTTTCGGTGGGTATTAAAAGATGACAGAATCTACTTAATCGCATTCTGAACAACATGCTGATATAATATGTCTCAGTAGATTTTACAACTCTCCTAGCAGCCTTGGGTCCAATGATAATCCCAACTGTTCTTTGTCGGCCAGAAATGGCTGATAGATGTGACCCAAATCATTGGTGTTTATGTCAGCCAGCGGTCTTTGCGGCGTTCGGCGAAAAACTTCCCATGGTGACCAAATCATAAGAGTGCCTTTTGAACTGCGGGACGTTTCCAAGTTGAGACATGTTGAGACAATTCCTCAGGCTAGGTGAATAGAATGATCATTTTGATGAAACAAGGATCGACTTAGGTTTGTTTTGACAGTAATGGTATCCATTGGTATCCCCACAATGAACATGTCATGCAGTTATGGCCCTTAACAGTTATAACAGGGATTAATTAATGATATATATATATATAATTAACCAAGTAGTTATAGGAGTTAGCTCATCCGATCCCATTTAAACATTTTTATTGCCATGACTGTAATAATATTGGTTGCCAAACACCACGCTAAAAAGTGACCTGTATTATTGCTAATCTCCCAGTATTCATTGAATGGATCAAATAACCAATAGACATGAAATAAAGGTAACTATTCACACATGCATATTCACACATGTTTCATTTCTTGGTCAGGGAGTATTCATAAACCTACTGATGCCAAGAACTGAATGGTAAGGGTGAAAAACTGACACATCTATACACTGCCAAAACAAGGGCTATGAAGTGAAGCCTCTATCCTGATGGATGCCCAAAATACATCAAAATACGGGCCAAACATCTGTCTGCAGCCACACCAACAAGCCTCTTAGAGGGGGAAGCAATGGGTGGACTAACAATAGAACAAGAGGCTTTCTTGGTCACATTTACAAAACCATGGAGATCCATCATCCAAAAATATGATATCGGCCATGAGAATAAGTTCGCTCCCTTGTAGCTATCATGCACCCTATCATGCACTCGCTGGAAAATCCCCCATTTGTTTCGCCGATGCTTCTCCCATGCCAATGCTCATTTAGGTAGCAAGGGATTTTCCAGCCACGTTTGATGACACCGGAGGGTATCAATCCCATGAACCGTTATCAACCAGTGCGATATTCTACCATAAACATCCATACACCATTATAAACCATAGTGTGAGTTATAAACATGTATGAACTTTTTTTTTGGAAACTTTTGTGTAATGAACATTATAACTCATTTAATGAACATGTTAATGAACCATGTTTTGTGAACTAACTAACTGCCAACGTTTTTATTGGACACATAAAGTTAGTTCGATCCCTGGATCATCCTTGGATCATCCGTCCTGGGTAACTTGGAGAGTTCCTGTAGCAGCTGCTCAGCACGAAGTTTCAAGGTGACAAACAGCTCCTAAGGGGAAGGCGTGGTTCACGTCGTGGTTGACGTTGTGGGCAAATTCCAGGGCTTCACCGGGGACATGTTTAGAAAGGTAGAATGTATGGTACTTGATGTGGTCTCCCAGTTCGGAAGCGCGTTCAGTTGATGCCAATAACTTCAATAACTGTGGTTTATGGTAGATATATATATATATACCTATATCTATATCTATAGTTGATGTGGTGTATAAACCAATTTAGAACAAGGGGGCTCCACATTGTATGATATATGATTATATGATCATTTCAAAATAAAATATATAGACATAACATGTGTAAACCATAGGGCAATTGGTGAGATACATTAGTGGTATATAAGTGAAAATCAATACAATCAATGGTATTTTGAATAGCAGTAAATCAATGATTTTACAAGGTTTATCTCTGATAGAGGTCAAACTCTTACTACATCCTAGGTTCACCAAGCATGGGGGTTAAATTTGTTACTACCTAGTAAACCATCCATTTTATTACGGCATACGGTATCATACCACTTGCGCCCCGGGTTATGTTTGTTGGTTTATCATCAAACCCATGAATACAATATTTGAACATGATGTTTGTCGGTTTATAAACCCCCATTAGCAGTTAATTATATAGTTATATCCCACTTACGCCCTAGCTAAGAAAATTATACACCAACTTAGCCAGCGAGTCGGCCCCACCTTGTAGTAAAATAAACCAACTTGGACATTCAAGATCTTGAAATTTCTTTTGACCGACCAATAGTAAGGATGATTCGTGTTTTTTTTCGCAAACCTATGGCGAAAGAAGGGTACTTGGTACTTGGAAAAATCATACAGTGGAGCCTTCAAAAAGACAATTTGAACAAGAAAACGAAGAAAAGACAAGTTGTGATTGAACGGGCATCATGTGTGATTTCACCAACAAAGGACTTTGTGCCGGGATGTGCTGGGTATTTCGATTGGATTGGACTCTTTCATCCCCCATCGAAGAAAAACCTAAGCTTGAGGAGGAATAGCGCCATGGGGCAGCTGAAACGCCGGGACTCAAATGTACTCCAAATGGCTGATGGTTTCTGCAGTTCTCTCTACCCTCTGTCCCCAGGTGAAACATCGTGAAACTCCTTGGCAAGCCAATGGCCACTCGCGGTGCAGGTGGATACCTGCCATGGCCTTATTGGCCTTGATCCACGTTCGGGTGCAAACCATACCGTAGTTCACGGTAGCAACCGCAAATCATGCCGGTTGCATTTCCCTTTGCATCACCTGGCCTCGGCTCAGTCTGGGCACGATCAGGCCCACAGGCCTCTCTTGTGTTTCTTTATTTACTTCAACATCACGAACGTTGTGTCCACACCACCGCTTGCGTTTCCAGTGCAGATTGCAATTAAGCCAGTTCATGGGCAAACCAACTCTGTAACAGACCATGGGCAGTCCATCACTCTGTACAACAAATTGGCATCGAAGCCACGAGGCATCGAGCTTGGACTCAGAGTTGCCATTCAAATCACCATTTTGTTCACCATTGAGCCACCATTTTCCTATGGGTTACAATGGTTTTCACCATTTTCCTATGGTTTTCCTATTTCACATGTTTTCTATTGCTTTCCAATGGTTTTGACAATTTTCCTATGGTTTTCCTATGGTTTTCATATGTTCTTATTGTTTTCCAATGGTTTTGATAATTTTCCTATGGTTTTTCCATGGTGTTCATCCTATGGTTGTCCAATGGTTTTCACCATTTTCCTATGGTGTTCCAATGGTTTTCACCATTTTCCTATGGTGTTCCAATGGTTTTCACCATTTTCCTATGGTGTTCCAATGGTTTTCACCATTTTCCTATATGGTGTTCCAATGGTTTTCACCATTTTCCTATAGTGTTCCAATGGTTTTCACTATTTTCCTATGGCTTTCTGGTGTGAAACTTCCCATCATTGCCCCATCTCCTCTGCACTGCTTTGATCCTTTGGGTCGCAGAGCTCAAAGGCCTGAGGCAAAGGAAATCCTGGGAAAATGGGAGGGGTTTTAGAGCCCTAGAACCCTAGAAACCAAGTTTTTGTTTGATGACTTACTGACCATAAATCAAATTATATCATGTTATATCTGACTAAAAAAATTGGTATTTTGACAATAGCTGTATTGCAATAAGCGACGCAACATCAAACGAAAAAAAAACTTAGGGTTTGCCGTATTGCTGAGACATCTTGTTTCTGCGCCTTGAACATGGGATAAATGGACCCAGGACATGGATGTGTCAAAATGTCTCTTCTCGGAGAGTCAGTGGCTCCAATCACAAACAGGGCAACATGTTCAGTGATCCTAGCGGCATATGGACATCCCAGTAATGCTTTGCACCTGCACCTTGACCTCATCCACTAGGGTCACTAGGGTCGATATATCGAACTAATGGAATGAACGGAAACCAACAAACACGACCATTGACATAGGGAAATCCCAATTTCCACTCAGTTCGATGTGTTTTCCATATCTCCTGATTTATCCGGGATTTCCATGGTTTGCTTTCCATGATATTCCCACATACCTTCCTTGAGTTCTCTCATATTTCCTAGATATGTCCCACATTTATGTCCCATCTACTTCATACATGTCCCATATATTTCCCATACATTTCATGAGTTTCCATTGTTTCTTAACCAACAGGTCACTTTCGCATCTCCGGCACCTGGAAATTCATCCCTTGCACTTTCTGCATCAGCGCAAGGCTCTTTGACCTGCGCGGCCGTTACATGGCCATGTAACTAGGAACTCTACTGACTGTGGTGCCCCAGTTCCTTAGCTAAGTTGGTGCCAATAACTTCTATAACTATGGTTTATAACTTCTATAGTTAATGGGGTTTATAAACCAACAAACATTGCTGGGGGGCACCACCTTGTAGCATATTTATGAAATTTGACATGAAATGACCCAGGCAAACTGGTGGAATATCCCGAAGTATCTCTGGCGAGGGCAGTGATTTAGGGCACCATGGGGATGCCAGAAATGATCTCCTTAAAAAGGAACACCAATTGCCCAAGTCCATTGATATATTCGGGAAGTCCCAATTTAAAACAATTTGTAGATCTTATCCGTGACTTAAGATGACTTCAGATGATTTCCCCTAAATCCCGGTTGAAAGTGGATCTTATGAGATGCTTGGTGTTTGTTTTTTGATGTTCTATATTCTAGTACTTCAAAACCAAACATCAAACGTCCGTGGCTTCCATGACCTACTCGCCGCTCCCGCTCCGCGGTCAGCGTTTCTCACAGCTTTTCAGACGACACAAACCATTTTTCGCCACCCATGGCAGCGGCCATCTGCTGATTGGCGATCTTATCTTTGGCCTTGGAATCGAGCTGACGATGGGACCGATTCACTTGAGCCTATAGGATATGAAATTGGTCTTCGGGTAACGTTTCTGCGCTTCACCCCAATTAGTAGGCGACTTCGCCTCAAAAAATTGAACAATCACCCTACCTATACCTCACATGGAGGTTTCCTAAAATGGAGATTGGGATTTTCCATTGTAAACCATCCAGCTATTGGGGTACCCCCGTGTATGGAAACCTCCACATGTTTATATGTGTCTCGCTGGGGTTATAGCACTTATAACCTACCAACGTAAACCAAGACTGGATACTATATAAGATAAAAAGAATATCAGCAATCCTCGACCTTGACCCCAAAAACATGGCCCCATTAAACACCGACTCTCCAGCAGTCTTTGAGTCGTACCAGATCAACAAATATTTGCCTCTGCTTTCAACTGGCATCTTTGGGACAACAGTTCCCTCCAAGAGCTGCTGCGTTTTCACTAAACTCTGCTCAGCAGGGTGAAGGTGACAAAACGTCCAACAAAGTCCTTGACGGTTCGGAAGTGCTCTTCCAACTCAGGTTTTTTTTTCCGGCTTGGGACACTTTGGTTTCCTCATCATCGGCATCACCGCTGCAGCCTCCCTGGCGCCCGGATTCAATTCCTCTTCCAGCGCTTCAGTGATCTCATTGATCATGTCGACAATCTTCGATGAAACCATGACATCTTTGGCGCCGTTGCAGCCTTTGAGCACTGCCTTGAGGTGGGGATCCAAGGCGCCATTGAAAATCACAGTGTTCCCGAAGTTCAGGGCTTTGATTTCAGCATCTGCACACTCTGCTTGCCAAGACAAGTCAACCTAACAGTTGGTAGAACATATGAACATATATACCAATATTAAAGTTTGGATGGATGAAAGGTCTAGACAGGCCCTCCAAGTATCAAAATGGTGTTTTTACCCCATGGTTTTGGCCTTTTTACCTTTTTTGGTGGATTTGGAGAGTCTAGGTACAGTAGGGGCCTTATTTTTTGTTGTCAATCATTTAATCGGAAAACCATGGCCAAAAAAGACTGGCCAAGTGCCTGACTTGCAGGTGTCGACCGTTTTTCCACTGCAGTTGGTACCAAAACCAATATATGTTTGGGACATATACCCAGAATATTCCCAGCTAATGGGAGACACATGTGATGAATAGCAGAGTGCAGGATTAGTGCAAATATGTGCAAATATTGCAAAGGTAGTATTGGCATTATCTGACGATTCTGACTTTTTGTGGTTCAATCATCATTTGATTTTTGTCATCATTGTTGGCCGGTTCGATGCCCTTCCAATAGCCCAGTTCCATGAAGTATGACGCTCGGTGTTATCGGCAAAATCGTCCCTTGGTACTGGTGGGTTGGATTTCCCAGGATTGTGATAGTCCCAACTATCAACCATATCATCGATCCACAGGGCTTAATGCGCACAAGCCACGGCTTGTTCTTCAGCTTGCAAACGCGCAGTGGACTCCTGCATTTAGACGAGTGGTTAGCTTAGCACAGGCATACCCTGATGAAAATTGGGATATAACAAAGAAACATGGGGAATTATAGGTGATTCATGTTAGCATAAAAGTTGGCTGAACCAATTTGACTGACTAGCAATAACAGAAATAGTTGGAACATGGCAGAAAACATTGCCAAAGGAAGTTTAGTTGGAAAACTTCCAAGTTACGGACAATGGTCATGGTAGCTGCATTGCGCAACAAACACCTAGCCGGACTTAGCCAGCAGGGTTCCACTTGTCGGCAACTCCAGAGCGAATCTCCAGACACCCAACAGGAATCAACATTTTGTGACCCAATATTGGGGGTGAGTCAAAACCTAGAATCACTTTGGGGGGATGGACATCAACACCAGCTATTTTGGTTTGAACAACAGCTCAAGCCAGAAGGCAACCGATTCATCATGACCCGCGGTCATCTTTTTTCTTTTAACGACTGCACATCGAAGCTTTGCCGTCACCTAGCTAAGACATTTTGAAACACTGTGGAACGCACATCATGGACCTTGCGGTGTCACGATGGGTTGCAGTCTGACGACGGTGGTGTTTGATTAATAGGTCGACCTATCATAATGCAGGTCTACTTGTTGAATCTTACTGGGGGGTTGGTCTGATTTTTTGAGAAGCACTCCAGATTTGTCTGGTTTATCAACATGTTCATACATTTTCTTTATTAAAACTGCCACAACTGGGAAGTAGGGCCTCCCGCCACGGTATCTAAAACGTTAACATCTGAGAGACTCAGCATGATTCTGAGTGCCCACTAGAATACCTACAAGGTGGTACCCCGTAACGATTGAGGCAAGTTGGTGAACATGTGCCTAGGTACCGTTTATGGTAGATATATCGAACTAGTTAATGGGGTTTATAAACCAACTTAGAACTGTGTGGGGGCACCACCTTGTAGCAATAAGATTATTTTGCAAACCAAAAAATGTTGTCCCCATATATCGAGAAACAAATAAATGAACATTTTTTGGGCCAAACATTGTCCAAACGTCTTTAATGACATCAGCATCATCTAAGCCAAGGCAATGATAGAAGCCTGCTGCAGCTGGGCCTCCCATGTTTACCATCAAGCTGTTGGTAGCAATGGCGATCTGGGAATAAAATTGGGTATACGGTATATATCCAACTTAATGAGTTAGGTTTGACTGAATGGGTGCAGACCAAGGAATTGCAGATATAGCCTAGAATTATGGCCACCTTCTAAGGAGCTATTTGAATGCCCCAAAACTACCGGACAGATCAACTTCTGTGGCTGCAAGTCTAGGGATTTCAAGGGTAAAACTTGACCTTGCCGTCCATGTAGGAAAGGTAAATTCAACACATGCTTTTAACTTGTTACAGTTATGATCCAACTAACAGCTATTAAACTGTGACTATTTTATGATATATATATATATATTATGTATATAACCAACTAGTTATAGGAGTTGGTTCATCCCATTTTTATATATATATATATCCCATTTATAAAGTGTTTGTTGGGCCATAATTGCAAGTGGATGGAAACAAACTTGAGCACCAGTCGAACCACACATTTGGTCACTTCCAGGACTAGGCCAAGAAACACTTGGGTCAAGGCTGGCTTTTGATCAAATTCGAACGCTGGTCACTTGGAAACTACAAGGTGGTGCCCCCAAAGGATAGCTAAGTAGGCTTGTAACTGGGTGAAATCTATGGTTTATGGTAGATATATCATGATATCTATCTACCTATACCATGATCTGCCGTTTTGGAGCCCTTTAAACCAGCTACTTTTGTGGTTATACATGGAGTAGTCATTCCATTTATGGGGTTATAGCTGACTTGTAACATCTTGTAACTGGTGAAGGGCCATAACTGTGACCTCATGTGACCTCATTTCATTGATACATCTTGGTACTTCAACTTGGTCAAGGGCATTCATTGCCCAAGGAGCTGTTGTCAATGGCAGGGATGCACCAAGGAACTGTTGAATTGATCTAGGTGAAACTAGATGAAACTAGATGAAACTAGCAGATATGGAACGCGAACAAACTTACAGGTACTTACAGTATACTTACAGATATATCATCCATAAAGCAGAGATACTTAGCAAAAATCGGGTGAACTGGTGGATCCATATTCGGAAACCCAGATTCATCCAAGTATTACCCTCTGGTAAACATACACAAAACTATGGAAAATCACGATTTTTTGAAGGGAAGACTCACTATAAATGGCCATGTTCAATAGCTATGTTTGTTTACCAAGGGGTATATATATATTATGTTTCACACACAAACCATTCTGCCCATCAAGCACCACCCAAGTCAATTTTGACATATTTTGACATAGCATGATGGACTTTGCCATTTCAAGCGCCCAGCAACCGCCGCCAGCGCCGATACCCGCGTTCACCCAAGGGCAAGTGCCAAGGGGTGAAGCGTCTCCCGCGCGCTGGGTCCGTGTTCGTTGCAGTGGTTTAAGATGTAGTTTGTTGATGCAATATACAGAATATAGGTTACATAAGCTTTTCCATTGGTTACTTCATGCTAACAAATAAAATAAAAAGGCTACTAATGGTACACAAAAATATACTACACTTTATTCTACGCTAAAAGAAATTAACTAACAGGAACACATATGTCTACTGTTTTGAAGGATCTTTCAAACGAAAAAAACATGAATCATATACATTTGCGAATTTGCAGGTCGTTGATCATATAAGGCTAGGTTTAACCTTGACATTTCCAACTAAGATAAAACTGGACCGGCAATCGCCGTGAGTTCAAGCGCCCCCGTGACTGCCCCGATCAGTGTCACAACGCGTCTCCTGCCAGAAGTGAGCCACATTGACCCACAACAAACACCATTGTTGGGTTATTGTGGTGATAAGCGATATAACCTTAGTCAATGGAGATTGTGAACAAACCAAACAGCCTTTGCCACTGGGCTTCAATCAGGGAATTGAGCTCATCAACAAACTGTTGGTCAGTAATGAGGGTCGACAAATCATGACAAATCCAGAGCAGCCAGAAGCTTTGGGTCAGGTCGAATTGACGCACAAATTGTGTGTTCGCTGACAGAAGAACACTCGGGGAATGTAGCCTTGCTGCCCAAACTGAACACCGTCGCTGCCTGTTCCTTCAATGCCATGTTCAACTCATCTTTTGAAAAGAATAGTTGTTCCCAGGGCCGAGCGCCATGGGCATGTCATGTACGATTTGTCTGGCGCAGCAAGTAATGGCGAGCCATCAGGACTTTTGGATGGTGTTCGTCTGGCCATAATGCCATCAGCAACCCAGTGAGAGCTGAACCTTTCACTGTCCAAGCACGCTTTGCAGTGCATTCTTTATCATTCTTTCAATGCCTTCCTGAACGTTTTGACCAGTTTGATTTCAGGCTACAGTGGCTACAGTCCAATGGGATGGGAGTTTTCTTCAGGGCACTGCCAGTCACCACAGGGTGCCCAGTTGAGATCCCCAGTTGGGGATTTCTCCAGCCACCCAGCCAGGACAGTTCACCGCAGGACCCGAACCGCGTCCTGGAATCATTGGGGTGTTATCTACCTATTTTTTGAGGTGAACCACGAAGTATAATGCGTTAGAACCTGTGATAAACGCTAAACGTGGTTTACGACCTGAAAACCAAGGCGATATGGCCGCTTGTTTGGGAAGTTTTGTCGAAAAAATGGGTTTAGTGAAGCAAACAAATGGTCATGTAGATACCAAGTGATACATAGATATTGTAGTTACCCATAAATCCTATAAATGTGTAGGTAATTGTAGGTACTGCCATAGATATAATAATGACAAATAATTGCAGAAATGTAGATACCGCGATTTAAATATAGGTTTACTGACCAAATACAATATGGGATTAAAATGGATTACATGGGTTTGTCCGAAGACAAGGCACCACAAATTTCACTGGTTCATCATTGTTTCTCCATTTAACAGCAATCAATTTTCAATCACACCCAAATCATATTAATTGTTGGCCATATATCCAAGTATATGCCCATCCTTTCATCACATTTGTTTGATTGATGTTTGGTTGCATACTGACATCATATCTACTCCCAAACCCTCAATTGTCGCAATTGGATTTCTATGTGACCATACTTACCCATATTTTACCTATATCTACCCCATAATCACACAAACACACACATTTTCCCATATTTTCCCATATTTACCCACACCTTCAGCCGCGTCCTTCAAGGCCCGCTCCGCGGCGCCGGCGCCGGCCAGACGGCCAAAAACGGCGCACTCCAAGAGGCTGTTGCCACCCAGGCGGTTGTTGCCTTAGCAGATCCCCTGGGTGTCAGGAGCTTCAAAAAATCGTGGCCTTTCATGGCTTAAAAAATAAAGGTTGACTGGGGATAATAGTGTAACACTACGTATATATGCACATCTATAGATATATGATGATAAACGGGATTCCAACACCCGATAGGTTGGCATACTGGCCCCTATAACTCTGTTGATATAACCATTTATCAGTGGAAATGCAGCCCAAGTGGTGCCATTTATGCCAGCGTATAATTCACCTATGCTGTGTTGGAGCCCTGATTCAAAGGACATGGTCGGCCAGGGTTCGGTAGGCTTCGGTTTTCATATCCATTTATATATTTATATTCACTACAGTATATATCCAGTGTATTCGCAGGGTCCTATATATCCAGTGTATTCGCAGGGGACCCAAAATGAATAGATCCAAGACTTTTTACCACATGTTTGTGGTGGAAAAACGATTGTTCCCATTCCATCTACACGATATGAGGTTTTATGTACTATGCATTCCCATTTCATAATGATATCTTGCTGGCTATATACACAAAATATCTGGATATACCCATATACAATATATCCACCACAAATTGCAGACAATCACCAATTCCATTATATCATATATATATATATGTTCTGAACCATTCACATCCCAGTATACCCCAGCTTCTGCCAGTTAATTCACTATTTTTGTTGGTTCCAATATGCTCCCATTACTTCTCGAACATATCACCATGTCTTCCCCATCCAAAGAAATGTCTGCTTATATCACCTTATTTTGCCAGATCGTATTTCAAGCAAACCCATACATCATACATATATATATATATGTATATATATATATACATGTATATATATATAAGTGAATGAAGACAACATGATATAATACATCTGAAAACAATACATATACATGTATGAAACATATGGTATATAGTTATATATATTATACGTATACATAATATATATATATATATATATATATATAATTATATATATACATCACCAGTGAAAATTGGATCTTTAGTACACCCATCTATGGCATTTTTTTGGCGAAAAAAAATAAACATCGGGCCGCGGCACCATGCACGCCGCCGGTCACTTCCCCTGCGCCATAGAGGCCCGGCAGAGCTTCACCGTCCCGGAGCACCTGACGAGGAGCCCCACTTCGTTGGTGAACATAATGGGTTGATGATGCTCTATTGTTGGTAATGGTTGATAATTGTTAGTAATGGTTATAATAATGGTTATACAAGGTGGTGCCTTTCCTAGTGATGTTTCTTGGTTTATAAATCCTATTTTTACTATGATATGTCTACCATAAACCATAGTTGTTGAAGTCATTGGCACCAACTTAGCGATTCCGAACTGGGGCACCACTAATTGTAACAATAGTGTATGACACGCAAAAAAAACGATATTTAGATGGGGTTAGATTTATCAACAAAACTGGGGGGCACCCATCCTGTAGGGTTTTAATTGTTGTTGTTTCCTGGAAACATGAGGATTCATGTGATGTATGAGACAAATGGGTGGAGAAATGAACTTATCTAAGTGATAAGTAGTGAACATAGGGAGTTTACAAGAGTTTGCCCCTCAAGAAAAAGATGACTAGTATATAGACGATAAACAGAAATGGAGGCATCTGGCAGAGATTAGCCATCAAAAGAAAAGGATTTAGCCAGGAAACATGGTAAATTGCAGGTGGTTTGAGACAGGGACGTTGGTTTATAACTAGGTTTACATCATGGTCTGTGGTAAAATGACATCATGAGATGGATTCATAAATCAACATGTCACTGGGGGATGCCACATTACCATGATATGACCCATTGTAATATAAATGAACTGGGATATATCATATCCCACCAATCGAACATAATCGACACCTGCAGGATCACACCAAGTACTTAAGTAGGTGGTTAGAAAGTTGGGTTATATAAGCCACTTAACACATGGATATAAATGGGATAAGCCTCGGAAAGATAGCATCACCATGACTAGTAACCAGTTGCGAGTCCTTTGCATGATCCAAATGTGTACATCCATAGAGGCAAGCATGGAAAATATGCCAAAAATGTCTGGGTTAGCGAACTGGATAACGAGAGTTTAGTACTGACAAGATCATTTGCCATAAATGAATATATTTGTCTATTTTTTTGTCTATATATACATATATATATATATACAGACACTTAGACCATCCAAGTACCCAAGAACATGATTTAAAGCCCAAACAATCATGGGTATATGATCGCATCTTTGGTTCCTTATAGGCTCTTGCTGGGTCACCGCTTCACCCTAGCCTCAGCTCGCGGGTTGATGGCTAAACCGCCCATGCAGTAGTGCAAGGTGGGTGTCACCTCAGGAGCTGGACTTCCCTGGCCCCCAATCGAAGCTACCCTCTGGTAATGGCTAGCAGTTCGCTAAAATGAATGAACATGGCACATTTAGTTCGTTGATTTAACGAACTTAGCTATGAGATGGTGATGTTCCATATTTTTTTTGTACGTATGTTTACCAGAGGGTACAAAATCAGCAAATGATTCGGCACTGTCTGGCTTCCACCGGGCTTGCCCCGCTGTTCGGACAAACTGTATCGACATCGTCATGAATCCTTTTCGTAGGAGTGACTATGCACAAACGAAAAGAAGGGCCTGCTAAAGGCATGAAAGAACAAATGGACACATTTTCTCCAAATGAAACTTGGGCATGGTTCCTGTTGTTTTTTTTGCAATGAGACGAACTATCTCTTCCAAATGGTCGATGTTCACTGCGCCACAACGATGTAAAGCAAGGTCGTTCTAACAAATCACCAGCTAACTGCGATCACATGCTGTATTCCCCTCAAGTTTTGAACCCATAAAAATAATGTTGTTGCAAAACGCGACCTGGAGCACGCACTGATTGAAAAGCTTAGACTGCACCTGGACACAACAAACAATATTAAAACAAAACAGAGCGCACTGACATTCACTAGCGAGAGTACCAGCCAACTTCCGTTGAATTGGTCCAGAGGAAGGGGCGCAAAATCACTGAGCACTGTATAGTTGATCTAAAATAAGAACTACATACACCACTACCATCAACCCTCACATGACACATGACCAACACATTCTCATGGACGGCCGGACGGCCTGCAATCGAATTCTCTTGGAACCCATCAAAAGCTGGTGCTGGTCACTTCTGAAGTGGGAACTCTGGTTCGTTATGTAACTTTACATGTTTGCATCACTTACAACGTTCTTATAGCATACCTATAACATATGTATAGCAATGTATAGCATATTTATGAATTGTGCTGTTCACTTTTTGATTCTGAAATGTTTTGGAACCAAGAGGTCCAATGCTGGAGACTTCACCCAGCCATGAAACAGTCCTATGAAATATCGGTGGTGATATCTCGATAATTCATTCAACTATTGTCTATAGTCTATACATATAACTATATACATACAACCATACACACACACACA
>Ga0126342_10008374_pt1 | contig 18520 bp, 15 predicted proteins | sample Cyp1metagenome_FD_92528 | JGI IMG/M metagenome (GOLD analysis project Ga0126342, IMG submission 92528) | Coral microbial communities from Lord Howe Island, Old Settlement Bay, Australia - Cyphastrea 1 metagenome | ecosystem: Host-associated > Invertebrates > Cnidaria > Coral ...
AGATATGCCAGATAGAATGCCAGATAGAATGCCAGAAGATATGTCAGATAGAATGCCAGAAGATTTGCCAGTAAGAAAATGTATAAATGTCATGGTGGGGATCACACGAAGTAAAGTAATTTTATATGTGTATGTATATGTAGATGTATATGTGTATAGATGTATATGTGTATAGACGTATATGTGTATAGATGTATATGTGTACATGTGTATATATATACAGTATATATACCTAACAAGGATGATGGCATGGATGATGGATATAATCATAATCTGGACGAATTATAAAATGACCGAACTTTGCAGCTTGTTTTTAAGGATCAAAGTGGCAGACATCACTGGAAAATGGGCAATCCACACAACTGACGGGGTATGATGAATCAGTAATTTCTTGGGCCGTTTCAGGTTGGGATCGGAAAGGTGCAATTAGAATCAACTACTGTAGATTCTTTGAATGGAAAAAACATATCATTTAGTCATTTGACAGCCCATTGGATGGCCCATTGTTCCATTGTTCTTCCTGTTTTATGTTGGATTTTTGGGGCCAAAAATACCAGACCGGCTTCAACAAAGATGCGAAACTGTAGAGCCAAACGATAGCCTGGACGCTTTTTAAGCCGCCTTTGGCAAACTTTGACCACACTTAGGGCTGGGAGTTGGAGGGTATTCATGGATAGAACTATGGGATATTAACCTCCATAAGTTGGAACACTAGCCCTGCAACTATGGTAGATGGTTATACAAGCCACTTATTCTCGGAACTCCACCCCCAAGCTGTCACTACCATCGCAGAATTGGTTTGAGAATTTGCAGGAAAGCATAGGATAACCATTGATTTGGTGGTCAAAAACATGATTTTGTGCCGGAACAATCCATCCGGGTAAATTATAGTAACCTCACGTCGTGACCGAACCCTGGAATCATGGGTTAGTAAGGGGCATTATCACAATATACTCATACATAAAGTCTTGTTCATGTTCTGACGTGATTTAGGTTAGTGAATTATATTGAATTATTACTATTTGCCCAAATCCATTCCTCGAACGCCGAGGCCAAGTGCAGATGACAGCAGTGCCGGAGTTCTTTTGCCCTCCGCTGTGAGTCGCAAAGGACTTCTTAGGAGCCCATGAACTGTCACTAACTCCTGGGGGGAAACCTTTGTTTGGGAAGATACAAAAAATAGGGGATTACCCTTAGAATCCCTTAGATTCCGACGATGATAGGATGAAAGATAGCAGTGCTGGAGAAATTGCAGAGATTTGGAGATTTCGATGGATTTCTTATGAAAACTCGTGAAAAGTTTTATGGATTTCCCAGCACTCCCGCCCCAGTGGTCATTGCACCAGGGGTTCCTGGGATTCCACCAGGAGACACCAGATATCAGGTTCCGAGGGTCCGAGCCTGATCTATTCGCAACTTTCACTTGCTGGTTATCACCATAGAAATAGTGGATTTACCCATGAAAAATGGTGATGTTCCATTATCTATAACTGGCTGGTGGTTTCAAAGATTTGGATTATTTTCCCATATAGTTGGGATGATCCAATCTGACGAACTCATATTTTTCAGGGGGGTAGCTATACCACCAACCAGCTTGGATGATTCTGGCTGCCATGCCATGCGCTCCGACCAAGGTGTCAGGATCAATGGTAGCGAAGCCGTTGAGACCTTGTGGCTGACAGGCCTGTAGCTACTAGACTTGAGCCTGGTGCGCATAAGCAGCCAGATATAGCCACTGATCAAAGCTCAATGTGACAAGGGGATGTCGCGGAATTAGGATCCTCAATATTCCCGAAAAATCATATGAGTTTGTTTGACAGAAGTTGATTGTTGATTATCACTTTCCCTCCCAAAAAATGTCATTTTGAGGCAGAAACCAATGGCTAAGGTTCCTGGGCTAATGCCTATGCGGACCTGTTTTAGACATCCCAATGCCGTATTTTGATGGAGTTGCTTCCCATTCATCCAAAAAGATTACGTAGTGTGTTGCCTTGCACCTTTGCAAGTAAGTTTTCAATGCTCACAGCTTGTGGCGGGCATGTGGCTGAAACGAATTCCTGAGAAACACCCAAATAGGTATTGGTCAGGTACTCTGTTCACATCAACGTGCTTCAAACCCGGATGAAACTTGCTTAATTATATAATTACTTTGGGGGTACGTTCCCAATTGGTGATGATTTTCTGCGTATTTATGGTATGCTCCAATGATCGCCCAGGGGTTTAACAACATCTCTGCTTGACATGGATGGCGCAGCTCCCGGAGTGGGATCGCTGCCGGTGTGGGCTAAGCTCCACTGGTGTAGCGCGGTCCGCGGAAAAGTTGGAGTGTTTCAAGGAAAAACATGGCTGGGATGCTGTGTGTAGGATGGTCCAACATGTTTCTCACGGCGCTTGAACATTGGGCCTTACTCGTTCTGCATTGAGCAATGGATGAACATTGCATTATAAACATTCAGCAGGGAGAATGACGAAGTAGTAAGTGGTCTATAGGCCAACAATAACATGGCAAGGGTGAAAATTATCACCAGCAATATATGTGTCTGCACTTGGAGTGAGCATCAGATGTCGAGACCCAGTTGCATCGTAACTGGTGAACATGACACATACATTTACTCGGCTATTTCATGATTACCCATCCCCACAAAAACTCTTTTGGATACACCCCAAAGTAGCCAATCCTTGGCGATGACATCACAATGATGATTTCTTACAGGCCCAAGAAAGGGTTATATACAGTAATCCAATGTAATCTATTATCCCCAAAAGAGCAAGTTTAATCCGAACAATGAGGAAAAATGAGCATTGTAATCGGAAAGATATCATCAAAATCCATGAGCATTGGACTTGGGCAATTTTTGTTCCGGTTTTCCCCGTTTTTCAAGACACGGCCACTACAAAGCCACGACAGGTTGCCGCAAACAAACCCCATTTGCCAGGTAAATCGCGAAGCCGTGAGACAGTCTCAGGCGGGAAGTCGCGGCTCGAATGTGTTGTTCACTGGGCATGATATAATAATGGGATGATAATGGGATTATAATCTGGTTGGTGGTTTGGAACATTTTTTCCATATATTGGGAATAAAACACCCAACTGACTAATATTTTTCAGAGGGGTTGAAATCACCAACCAGATTATAATGGGATTATAATGCGATATTAATGGGGTGTAATTTTTCAAAGCTGATAAACCATAGCCACCTACCCAAAATATCTTGGTGGTTATGTTGTTCTAAAAGCCATATACCATTATTAGTCCCCCATAACAAGATGCAACGTACTCCATATAGGAAGAAAGAGATGGCACTGAAAATCATAACATTTCCAGGCACAGCCAAAGATCTCCTTCGATGTTTCTTGGATGCAGTTTTCAGGCCAAAAGGACTGACGTGATTTCTTGACGTTAAAATATACAGTTATATAGATTGACTTATTTTCTAGCTGCAGACATTGTATATACAATTATAATATATACATATAGATAGATATAGATAGACAGATAGATCGATAGATAGAAAGAAATAGAGAGAGAGAGAGAGATCGAAACAGGGGCTAGTGATCTCACGCGATCCCCAAATGGCGCGTCTGTTTTTCAGGTTTTTCAACATGTAGTTCTACATCCCCAAACCTGAGTCTTAAATCCACCCGTCATGACCAGTCACTGACTTAGTCCACATGAAATTGGTCTGGTGGTTGATGATCATCCAAGATCATCCAAAAACTTGGGATCCTTTCGCCTTTCCGATTCACACTTCTGAAATCGTTGCTGAAATCCCCTCCTGGTTGCCGGGTAAGTCGTCCCACTCAAATGACTCAAGATCCCATTTTGTTGGCATTTCTTTGATGTACTGAATTTTAAAGCACTAATTGTTGGGTTGAGATCGCATTTAAGTTGCTTCAAACCTCAGATCTGTAGGTGGAATCCATATTGCTATTTGTCACATTCGTCGTGTCCATTCGTTTCCCCAAGTCAGATGCCCACCACTTGGCCGTGAAGAAAACAGAGCCATGAGTTGGAATATACTGTAACGTGATATACCATGATATAACCCCTAGAGCCTCTAACAAAACAAAGACCTATCATAGGGGGATGCAACTCCCCAAAGGTGAACAAAGAATAGATGGCGAATGAGCTCTACAAATTGGTTAGTCTTAAAAGGGGGTACCAAACAGGTTTGATGGATTAAAATGCAATTTCTCATATTTTTTCCACTGCTCTTAGTAATCATTGAGTTTATGTTGCTCATCATGAATTCCCATTTGTTTTCAACATTTTCCCATATACAACAGTTGTTCCTGGATGTTGCTAGTTGATTTATGTTGATTTGCCACACAGCATTTTCATCCCAAGGATACGGACACCCGTACCCCTTCACCCTCAGAATGCGGCGACCCGGCGCGTGGGCCCAGCGACTTTCGAAGGGGAATTTCAGGACCCTAAAATGGAGGTACTGAAGCATATAAAGCATTATAAAGCCATAGGTCATAGAGATTGGGGGCCAAATCCCCTTACATAGGCCTTGTATAGTAGATACCCCGATCCAATTTAGGTAATGGCCATTGAGATGATGGTTCTGGAGATGTTTGACCTGTTTCTTGCGCTCAAGCTGCGGTAGTGGGAACACGACCCTGTTACATACATATATATATATATATAATACCTGAGGAACAAAGTTCATTGCACCCTCTTGCACAGAAGTGAAAAGACTGGTCAAAGGCTGCAATTTCTTGTACACAGTACTCGTATGTGTAGGGAGAGCTTTTTCGCTGCAAACATTTTGCAGGAAGCTGTCAGACAGCCAAGCTTGTGTTGAAAGATGACCATGGCATACCATGGCACTTTCTTGCTTGAAAACCAGAGGAGCATATGAAGTACACTCAATGTTAACTGGTTGATGGTTTGGATTTTATTTTTTATTTTTCCATATATTGGGAATTTCATCATCCCAACTGACTTTCATATTTTTCAGAGGGGTTGAAACCACCAACCAAGTAAACATGTTAAACCAACCCCTTTTAAAGAGGTTTTATGAAAGCCAGGCTATGCTCCTGTAACTGGAATGGTGATCCTGCGAGATAGTGGTAGCTAAGGATAGTCTAAACTTCGACGCCAAGCCGGAGCACACCTATTTGGGTATCACGAAGGCGTGCAGTTTCTGCTGTTACGTTCTGTGGTGCCCCCAGTGATCATCCACTTATCATCACTCTTATATAAATCGCCAAGTTGCTTGCCATTGGAAGCAAGAAATATGCTAACGATGTAGCTTGGGAGAGCCAAGTCGAGATGAAGAACAGCGATTTTGACCCAAAGGTGACTCTCCAGTCCCAGGAGTTTGGACACATGATTGGAAGCTCCTTACAGTCCAACAAGTGGGACAGACGGTGTCAGGCGGGGAGCGGGTCGCGGGTCATCGCGGGTCGCTGGGTAGCGTGACGCAGTGCGTTGTTCAGTGTTCAGTGTGCCCCTCTTGGTTGATTATAGGGGGTACTACCCTTTTTATATATATATAATTATAATATATATAATATTCATAATATTCATCATATTCATCATAATATTCATAATATTCATATATTGGGGATTATCATAATATTCATAATTATATATATACCCTCTGGCTATTTAACATAGCCATGGAAAATCCCAACCATAAATGGAGGTATCTAGCTGATCTAGCTGGGAAAATCATCTATTTCTATGGGCCATCTATACCATGGCTATGTTAGTCATAACCAGAGGGTGTATATATATATATATATATATATTGGCATTGGCGATTATCGCAATATTCATCATCCCTTATGGGAATCTTTATGAACACACATTAACCAACCAGTATCATGCAATGACATTTCAGGTTTTGAAAACTGCACAGATGGTTTGGGGAGGTACAATCCCAATCACAGGATACTATTCACGTTTGGCTAAAAATAGACGCATTTTGTCGTCGCATAGACTCTCCTTCTTGAATGATCGTTAAACTACAGTTTTTGTGGTACTTGCCTGCACGGTTGGAGTGCAACCTGAAGGACTCACTCAGAAGCCATGGGATTTTTGTCGTTGTATTCCCGGTGCTTCTGCTCTTGCCTTGATCATGTGCCTCAAAATGCCAACAATTTTATCGGTAAAAGTACAAAGAGCAAGGTAATGCGTAAATTGAGATGTAGATATACATATGTATAATATATATATAATATATAATGTGCATGCATATGGGTTTGTCCAGTAATAGGTTAACACATTTTACCCCTAAATCCCTGGTATATACTCATATTTTGTTCAATTAAACTTGCAATTTTATGAATTGTGTGTACCACCATTTTCAGACACAGCCGTATCCATCATTTATTGGTTGAACCCCTTTGTTGGTGGTTAAATCCTCATTTTGCAGCATGTTTGATGGTTAAATCCGCCATTTTGGATGGTTGCGGTTGCCTTTCTTTAAGCACACAGTATATACATACATATTCCATTATATACCTATAAGACCTATTGTGTATATAGATATATATAGATATATATATATATATATATTCTAGCTAGCTATAATAGGGATTGGATTCTTATAGGTATCAGATGATCGTCCCAATTTTTGGAAAACTTCCATATAGGATCATATAGGTATCCTCTTATATCCCAGACATATTCCCTGATATTTCTCAACCTATCCCATTAAAAAAACTATTGCACACATATCAGGTTCCTATTTCCCCGGTGAATTGCTGATACCAAGCCACATCCCAGGCGTTGAAGTCCATGCTGCAGGTCCTGAAAGGGTCCCTTGGCGAATTTGACCAGTGATTGAAACAGCTAAACTAGTGATGTCACCTGGGAAGAATATATGGGTTTGTCTGAAAATAGTGTACCCCTACACCCAATGGTTTTGCTGATCATTATCCCTACTAAATGGCTATAATTGGGGGTATACCCCATTTTCAGACATACCCATATAGAGGTTATGTTTGGGTGAATACCCTCTGGTAATTTGTTACATAGCCATGGTTGAGCCATGGCCCTAATCGAAATAGATGGTTTACCGAACTTAAAAATGGTGGATCTTTCCATGGCGAACTGTTAAATAACCAGATGGTATATGTGACTGGTTGGTGGTTTGGAACATTTTTGTATATTTCCGTATATTTTTGGAAGATAATTTCCCGACTGACGAACTCACATTTTTCAAAGGGGTTGAAACCACCAACAAGATTGCTGGATTCCAAGGTGGTGCCCCAGCAACCGGAATCGCTAAGTGAAGTTGGTGTACAGCTCCAATCACTACGCTTTATTTCTGATATATATATGTAATTATATATAATTATATATATATATATATGTAATTATATATAATTATATATATAGCTATAATTATATATATTTATACAAATTATATATAATTAAATATCTAATAAATAATATTACTATATATATATATAAATATATATAGATTATTGGCCAACATACAACTGAGGGGGCACCAGTTTGAATGCATACTAAGTACACAGTTCACGCAATGCGGTTTATCAGAATATCAGAAACCTCCAATTGTGGGTGGTCTATACAGTACATGTAGGCATGATATAGCTAGAAAATCAGACTCAAAAAAATTGTCAAATCCATTTGTTGAAACCAAATTTCTAAAAAATGAATCTGATTAGAACATGCAATGTAAAATCAGACAAAACCACATTTTTGAGTCTTAACGATGATGTAAAAAACTGAACAAAAATGTGGCGTGAATCGTCTGACGTATGCCGCGGCTCTCAGATTGGACCTCGAAGGCCGCGTGGTGACGGTGATTGGCGTCCCTATCGTTCAAGGGGATGACGGAAAAAAAAAACATACTTGAAGGATGAATCATAGGATGAACCAATAGGATGCACATCATCATTGACAATTGATTATGTCATATTCATATTGTATTAATTCATATTATATTATTTCATATTATTTCAATATCATGTTCACATTATTTGGATGAGTTTCAACTTTTCAAGCCTCCATTTGGGGATGCTGATCCCAACTGACAAGCAGTTAACTGTTCATGGCCGAAACCACCAGAGAACTACAGTGGAGTTTAAGCTTCAACATAAAGGATTTCAGCATCCAGAAATTGGGATACTTGAGATTGATGTCACTCAATAGATATATGATATGGGTACAGCCATGGAGGGGGATATGTCTAACAGAGATATTGGGAGATATGAGATATGATGAGACATGAGTATGAGATTGTATGGATGATCGAACCTCATGGACATGGGATATACATGGAGATACCTTTTAAATCCTTTTGACCTAAGGAATCCAAGGTGGCAACGAAAAGTCTAGAATTTGGAACAGAACTATCAAAAGATCGCCTGTAGCCATGCATTCTCATGATCTTTGTAAGTCAGGTCTGTCTACCGCACATGTGGATATGGCCCATATGGCAAACATAGCAAAGGTCAATAGGGCAGCTCAGCAAGACGTGTCGAACATGTTTTGGATATCAACCCGGGATGTTTGTTCTTCTTTGAAGCTGGAGCATCATTCACAGTGGATGTTCCCTTTTTGGAGGATTATCTTAGTTGGTATCCCAGCTGCATAGGAGATGTTGTGTGTGCGTGTGTATCAAGTATAATGACATAATGTGTGATTTTTTGGTGCTCCAATTTTATTGCTGGTTGGTGGTTTCACACATTTTTTTACATAATATGGTTAAAATTGGTCATAAAAACCCCTCGTGTTCTGTCGATGTTCGACCGATGGATCACATCCCGCTGTGGATAGGTATGGCACCACCTGGGTCCACAGGTGTCCTAGGCGGAGAGAATCATTCCGCATGCAGGGGGATCCTCAAACAATGCCAGAAATCCATGAAAATCCATGAAAACCCATGAAAATCCATGAAATTCCTGCTTGTGGGCCTTGATAATCAACCAATATCTCGTTGATTGTACCAGCGTACCTTTAGGTTTGATGATTGTTGCTGATTGTGCCTCCATGGTTTGTTGCCGATGCCCTTCTTGTTGTAAATCATGTAGATCTTTCATAAAGCTGCTGTAGCATGTTCAACCCCACATCGCCCACCAAGCAGTTTGCCTTCCTTTTCTCGGCACAAATCCTCAGGTTTTTAAAAATCCTCAGGTTAGACAGACAGGCAAATGAGGAGACAGGTCCAATTTTTGCTGGTCCGATTACGATTCCCAATCCTTGCGAGTCCAAATTCCAATTCCTGCGCCGTGAACCTTTAGTTTTTTTTTCCACAGCTTTTCGGTAAACGATATGGCCTATTAAATATCACTTTCGCAGAGTTGCGGATTTGATACCTTCTCCAATTTAGCCTACTTCAGTCCTCTCCTATGGATGATATCGATATACATATATATATATAATTATATATATATATATATTATAATTATATATGATGTATGTATATATATATGATATAATTATATAGTATATATATATATATATATTATATATAATTATATATTTTATATATATATTATTTATAATTATATATATTATATATACATATACATATATATATATATATATATATATATATGTATATATTATATATATATATACACATTATACACATATACATCCATAGATCTGGATTCTTGATCATGAGCAGGTGGTTTTTTAAGCCTCCATAGGTGAAATGTCCCATCCCCTGGCAGGAACGCCTAGTTACCTAGTTACTTCGTTCGATATGTCCACCATAGATCCAATCGAATGGTTACTGAATGGTTACTATATATTATATATAATATATAAATAACTCAACATATGACTATGTTACTATTTGTTACTATTTGTTACTATATGTTACTATATATATATATATGTTACTATATGATTATGTTACTAATGGTTACTTACTTATAAACCTAATTTAACTACATCGCCTGTATGAATCCCAAGGAAGTTTCGCCGTTCTCGGCGATCAGGTTCTTTGCGACCACGAGATCCAGTGAAACGCTGGAGACTCACGTGTCAACTGCTTCATCATGTGATTCGGGACAAGGTGCCGCCGTCTCCGGATGCTTCACCGGTTCACCACATTTTCTGCCGAAAGTTCGGAGTGCGAAAATCACAGTGATCATCATTTCTGAATCAAATTCCTTGTTGTTCTGCATCAACAACGATTGTTGCTTGAATTCCACATGCTTTTCGCGACTTAAGCGGGGAACTAGGCTGGGCTCAGTCGTGCCTACGAGTTCATCCATAACTTGGGACGGAACATCGAAACCTGGAAACCCCAATGATGATTACCCTCTGGTTATGTCAAAATAGCTATTGGAAATCACAATTTTTAATGGGAAAATCCACTATTTCTATGGCCATTTTCAATAGCTATTTTGACATAACCAGAGGGTACTTCTTTGATCTTCTTTGTTCTTTTAATCCCTTGTCCTAAAAAGAAAGGAGCAACGCGCAACAAGCTGCCAAGCTATGGATTGATTGGCTGGCAAACAATGTTACCCGGTAGTGTTGTTGGTATAGCTGCTGGATATATGCCCATGATGGAATGTCCACTTGTTTAACGCTTACCGCAACTTAGCCTCCACTACAAATTATCAAATATATGGACAGTCCACCTAGATTCTGTAGATTATGTTCAATGGAAACAACTATGGATTTCCATAGTTTTGTAGACAATTGCTGAGGCTAAACTACTGATGCAGTTCCATCGATGCTTGTGGAGATTGTCACCGTGGTTATACCCATCTATATGATATATACATATGCCCATCTACAACCACTATATCCCATGAAGCTTCCATACATATCCCCATGAACTATCCAGTGCTATTCCCATTGAATCAGCAAAAATCTGTGGGTGAACTTGATAACCCCAGAGTTTCATGCGGTTTTCGTTGTTTCGTTTTCGCAGGTGATGCCAGTGAGACTGGCAGCCCTGGATCTTTACCAACAAGCCTTTAGTGATTTGGAGTGCTTTGAGAAGGTGCTGTGCTGCCGGATATCATCCCCAGCTGATCCAACTGGATGGGTAGAATCTAATCCTCTGGTTTTTTAAAGCAAAAACATGGAACATCACCAAAACTAGCAAACGATGACACTTTTCTGGGACTATCAAAGATTGACCATGATATAAACAGCACGGGATTTCAGCATGAAACGTGGTGAAACAATGGGGATGTAACCATCAAAGATAGTCTTGACATGTGGATTTAACGATGACAAATAGGGATTTATCCCAGGAAATGTCAACCCTGGAAGGATTTTTAAACTCTGTGGTCTATGAGTCTATGACCACCCCAGATACAACATGATACAACCAGCCGTCATATGGGATGGAATGGGATATCGGAAAATCTCAGGGTGGAAATGTTCATGGGATGCATTATTTATATTACCATATATCACCATTAATATAACATGATATCTACGGTATCCCAATTATTTATAGATATCATATATTGTAATCAATGGGATATGTTAATTGGATACATTACTATATATATTACCATATATGGATATGGATATGCAGCCGGATACAACATGCGGCAGGGCTTGGACCATGCAATGCAGGGATCATCTAATGTGTTTGTTTTGCAGTCGTTTTTCTAAAACATATATTTAATATTCAGTATATAGACCCCATGTCTACATCTATATATCTAATTGTTTCATACTGCCGTACTTTTGCAGAAGCTTTTGTACTTTTGTTTCATGTTCATGTTTTGAATTTGGAATGATAGTTAATCCGTGATATCCAATGATATTCCCAGTGTACCGATACCTGGGTCAAGCTTTGCTAGAATTGGAGAAGTACAACTTATTTTTTGGATTCTTTTGGCAATTTCAATGGTAAAAACATGTGCATTCACCAGCTAAAAGATATAGATTGCTTCATCCACCATCAATGGATATTACCCCCTGGTAAATCAACCGTTCGACCCTGAAAACAATCTATGTTTTAATGGAAACTAGTCTTCCACGCCCTGGCTGCCAGGGTCGAACTGTTAATATACCAGAGGGTAGGCGTCAGTACCTCCATTTTAGGATCCTGGAATTCCCATTGACCAATGGATATTGCCCTCTAGTAAACAAACAGTTTGCTACTGAAAATGGCCATTGAAATAGTTGATTTACCCATTAAACATGGTGATTTTCCAGTTCGTTATGTAAACGTTTACCAGAGGGTACCCTCTGGTTATGACTAACATAGCCATGGTAGCCATGGCCCTAATCGAAATAGATGCTTTACCTATCAAAAATAGTGATTTTCCATGGCAAACTGTTAGTCATAACCAGAGGGTAACCGTTTTGAAGGCAGAGGTACCCAGCATGTTCCCCCAGGATCCGATCCTGATAAAACAGGCAGAGGTGGTCTATGCTAGCGGCGTCTTGGTGGAGCATCTCATCGATAGGCGAAACAGGGGGGAGTGGATTTCACCTCTGTTTTCTTGTGAAGTCATTCGGAATGATACTGTTAAAATATACTTATATACTGTGTATATATATATATATATATTACTATTATATTATATATATAATATATATATATAGTGTTTACATATGATAATATGCACATGTGTGTATATATATACTTGCTGGGGATTTGTTGATTGCCAGCCTAGTCGGTAGGTGAATCATCTCAAGAATCGTAGGTGTTTGATGATAGCTCAGTTTTTGTTTTTTTCTCAGCAGCTCGGCTGTAGTTTACCTTAACCCAGTCAACGATATATGTTTATCATGATTACCCTTTGGCAATTTAACAGTTAGCCATGGAAAATCAACACGTTTAGTAGGTAAATCATCTATAAATGGGCCATCTATACCATAGCTTGTTGTTGAATCACCGCAGGACATATTATTTCATGTAAACCAACAAAATGACTATAGGACCCAATGCCCATGATAATTGAGATAGAGTCAGATAGAGCTAGATGAATATGTCTTCAGCCACTTGGAGTGCCTAAACCAAGCCGAAGCCCCAACCATGCTTGTTCAGTCGGGCTTTCACCATCTACCGTGGGTTTTTGTTCGGAGATTGGGAGGATGGAGTGTCCCGCTGGCGTCGTTCAGGTTAGGAGACTCCAACGTCCGCTTACACGAAGCGGCACGCAGGCAGCCAGTTGATTTCCTGGATCGCCCTGTTTTGGGTGTCATGAATGTCCATGTGTTTGTCTGAACATAGATAGCCCTGTTTAAGTGATTTGTTGTTATTGCCGTAAACTTAGGGTCAATCCATGTCAATCCTCCATTTTCCTTGTTGAAAAGCCGTGTTTCATGGTGTTGCTGCCATGTTCCGGAGACTCCACGGCGAGGTGTCTGATTTTTACGGCGGAGAAGCCACGGCTAGGCCAGGAAGAGCCATGGAGGTTTAGTTCGGGGAAGATCATCTAAATTAATGGATATGAATGGGACATGTCATGGGATTCAATGGATTGGTTTCACTGGTTTCCGGTGGTCGGATTTTCCCGACTCAACCAATCCATTGAGGATACGAATGGAGATGTTGTATATATATATATATGAGAATGGAATATACTATGCACTATAATCATTAGTATACAATAGTATGTACATTTTAACTATATATACATTATATATATACATGATTAGAATATTAAGATAGTAGTCTACATGATCTGCATGATCTGCGTGAATTACAGTGGGATACTAATGGGATATAGTCATGGGGATGTACGTAATGGATACTTATTCTACTTAGATGGCCCATGGAGATAGTTGACTAGACAGGACGTGGTGTATAACTGCGAAAAAATGGTGTATAACCCAGTTACGAACCAGTTAGAAAATCCTATGCATTCACAAATGACCGGACTTTCCAGATATTTTTGGGTTGGTGAATTTTCATAATGAGAACACCCATTAGACACGTACACCTAAATTGACATTAAAGCAATAGATGCCTATTATTAGTCGAAAATATCACCAAAACGATTTCACATAAACATATTTCATTATTCACTTACTTGCAAACCAACATGACCAACATCGATATCAGCTATAAATACCATAAATACCATAAATACCATGGTTTTCCTGGGTAAACTTCAGGGTTTCGGTTTTTCTTCGCATTTTTTTCCCACCATGATGTCACCACCGAGGTCCTAAGTCGGTCTTGGATCGGCTGAGGGAAAAGCTGAACGCTTGTCCCAAAGGTGGCGAGCGTGCCAAGGCGCGGCCAAGCGCATCACTGCGGGCGCATCACTGCTGAATCACTGCTTCAACCTCTGAAGACTTCTATAGGACGTATATAATAAAAATTGGTGTTATATGTGAATACACATGGATAGTAATAATTTATGTACTAAGATAAACTTCCTAAACGTGTTGTGATGTCGTTATGTGCAGAATACTTAAGAAGACACATGATGACATATATACATATATATATAATGACCATGGTGATAGGTAATAAGAATCATGATAATAAATGATAAGAACATATGAAAATCATTGAGAAGCACTGACAAAAACGGTATCCTTTACAAACCGAAAAGCCGAAACCTTCCCTCGGCACCAGGGGACGTCACCTGATCACCTGGATGCGGGGTCAAACTTGGATTAATTTGAGATGTTACCCAATTAATGTTTATTGCTAATAGATGTTTGACTAAGAACTACTTGGGAAATACTAATTAGAATCTAATTAGTACTTGTGATTTATGAGAATCTATGAACAGCTAAGCATTAAAGTTCTAAAGGATCCAAGTTTCAATACTACCCTGGCTGGCCACGGAGGTGAAACAACTTCTAAACGACCAACCCATTTCTTGCTGGTCACAGCAGCAGGTCCACTTCGGTGTGTTGGACACCGTCTCGGCACTCCTGGAACATTTCAACCAGGACGGATGGCTGGAGATGCTTCTTTCTGCAGAGATCAGCAGCTAAAAAAGTTCCAAATGGTTGGAGAAATCAAGGTAGACAACATCATCTATATCATCCACATTTTCGCTGGTGAAAATCCACGACATTGCAACTCCCACTTGGTTGATGATAGATGAATTATGATGGCCTCACATGCAACATCACTGGAATGATATGGGAATTGTAGAGGGAATCATCCCCAAAGCTGGCCCAACATTTCAGCGCTTTCAGCTTAGTGAATTATGATAATTCAGCCAGAATAGAGCGAAATATAAATGGGATTAAATGGGATGTATACATGTGACTATATATCTTACCCTTTATGTATGGAATTATCATCATCTATGAACAGGGATTTCCGTTCTTAGCCAATCGGTTCTAATTCAGCCAGATATGATATCTTAATGGAATATATTATAATTAATATATTATAATGATTATAATGATATGAGATATGTATATAGCAATGATGGGAAATATACTACTGTACGAGGTGAGGTTCCCTAGATAGCTAGGTTGGTTTATAACTAGGTTGCATATGGTTTATGATAGATATCATATGATATCATGATATATCTATATAGTTAATGGATTCACAAGCCAGCCAGCCCCCAAAAAAATCGAATGACATTTCGTGTTTTTGCACACTGCTCAAGTGCCGTTTTTTTTGTGGGAAAAATTGGCTTTGAGATGAAGCTTGGTCCTGCTTTCCCGGAGCATTGCATTTTTGTCGGGTGTCATCAAACGTGGTTTGGACAATTCCCAGCTATTTCAGCTTCCATTTCGGGATTTTGCAGCCATGTTTGATGACACCAGAAGCTACGAGCCACAGGCCACGGGGGGTGGTTCCTATTCCGCCACATGAAAAATTGGTGAATAAGCCGATTGAGGCTAGACTCAATGGACACCTTGTATTTGACCAGAACTGAAGCTGTTTAATTGACGTAACCGATATTGGTCTGAAATTGGTTAACATGTTTTTCGTTATATTTTTATTTTTGGTGGGATGGATTGAAATCAGAAAAACATTGGAAATTCTAATGTATAGATGTGTATCTTGTATACGGTAAACAACTCTGAATCAGGCTGTGATCTTTTGACATGTCCTGTGAAGGAAGTGGATGTGAATGAATCCTATTCAGCAGAGGACCTACTGGGGAGAATGGATGGGCGGAGTAATCAACGATGTGACTGGCCAAGATCACTAGAATCACTATAGAAATAGTAGTGTGATGTAGTGTGGATGTAGTGACTGTAAGGGTAGTTATCCCGCAACATCGCCGAGCTGTTGAAGTTGGTTGAGCAGCTCATTTGGGGAGATCAGCCTGGAGGCAATTGATGGCAACTGGCTGTTGATTTTTGGGGGGCAGGTTTTTATTTTTAGCAGATGACATCAGTAGTTTGGCGGACTTCCTCAGTCCTGACATTCATCCAGATTATCCTCATCATATTTCCATTTTCTCCCATGATATTCCAATGATATCACCAGTTTTCTCTGGCTTCAAATCAGACAGACCTGTCACCTTTTAGAACTTCATCGGATTTCAGGATGTTAATCCCTGATCGAACGAGCCCGGCTAACCTGTACGAAGCTGAAGGGTGCTTGTTCATTGGTGTTCGAACATGATAGCCCATAATTATGAATAATTCGAGATATGTAGAGAATTCATAATTACTGTTCTGATAGATTATAAGACTAAGAAGAGATAGTTATTGTATGTTATTGTCAATATTCTAGATAATTCATTATTGTAATTCCTGTAATATTAATTCATTAGCAACATAATTATATATAATTTTCAAACCCTGATATCACTATATGATTCACATTAATATAATTGGTAAACCCTGATATTTATAAGACCAAAATGGTAATTCCTGTAGTCCGTTTCCAGACCTTTCCAGTACCTCCAACAAATGGGCAAAAGAACTTGAAATGCAAGCGGTTTTATAGCCATTTTTCCGGGTACTTGAAGGGTCTAATATGTGGGCCCCCCAAACTGAGATTTATATAGATTTATAACATTTAATCACTATATAGTTTTTATGGGGTTTATAAACCAACAAACATCACTGGGCCCCAGATTGTCGGCCTCGGCAGGAGCTGGCGCCCTTCATCCTGGTTGGCTTGGAAGACTCCGCAGGGTTTGCACACTCGGTGAGGGGTTAAAGCGACCCAGCAGGGCTTGAAGATGGATAAACCAATGATAAACCATGGATAAACCCACCTTGAACCAGCAAAATCTACAGGACTGAGCACAATTATGCATAATTTGGACTTTGACCCAACGAAATGAACTAAATAGTGGCTTTTTATCCAGAGAATTCCGGCCTTTTGGAGGGTGGTTTCAAGGACGCAAATCAGGGATTCAGAAACACTCCAATCGGATGGCAAGGGGGTTCCCACGACCCAGAAATTGCATGAAATTGCTGTTGTTCCTTGAAGTTTACACAAGTTTACCACATTCGCATACAAAGCCAGTCACATTCGTTAGTGAATGTTAGTGAGCCATCCACTAGTCACTAGTCACCGTGGATGTTGGGCATGGGGATCTAACATTGGGTGCCATTTACAGAAGAGACATGGTCAGTTTCAAAACCCCGCCATGAAAGATTCTGTGCGTCATGTTGAATCATGACCACTTGAGCATTTGCAACACGAAATTAGAGATATGGCGTTGATTCAACAAGCAGGTACAACTGTAGGAATACATAGGGAATAGCCTTGCCCTTGCATGCTTTGCATCCCCGTGCTAGTTGGATTTCTAGCCGTCATTTATGAGCCAATCAACGTGCGTTATGTGAGTACCAAAATGTCAGGTAGAGTTGCCCCTTCTGCCAGCATGTGGTAGCTCGATGAAATCTCGAGGTTAGAGGCCCCCAGATCTGTGGAAAAGCTTCCGGGATTTAGAGTTGATTGATAAGGCCGAACAAGTTTGTTCATAAAACCCATGAAAACTATAAATATATCTACAATAAATTTTCATACACCATAGTTGAACTATTTAAAACCAACTTAGCGAACTGGGGCACCACCTTGTGGTGCATTTGGATGTGGATCCTTTACCGATGTCGTTTGGTTCAAGCACTGCACTATCCGAGAGCGACTGATTTCAACTGGATCAAAAGGAACAAACCAGTGCAGTTTTTGCAAATGTAACCATGATGTTTATTATACACATATGAGCAGATTGGCTTCTGGTTAGCATTTGGAAACAGATCTGGTGCTTGGTGTCCAAAAGAACTGGCATTTTCTGTCACTACTATCCCTGGTCCGGTCCCTAGATCGGCGTGAGACTGCGGGTCTTGACTCACAAACAACATGCGAAATCAAACCTATTCAACAGTTGGAACCTTCCATGAAGAATAGGGCCACAATCATGGTCATGCAATTTGCTAGGGTTGTTGTTGTTGATGATGATGGATACAACCAACAAGTTGATGATGGATGTGGCCGCAGACTGTTGGATCATTGGGACCGAGAAACATCCGAAAGCTAGCGGATTGGCTTTGTCAAGTGTCCGAAAACATTACATGTTTTTAGATCCTCCTGCCAATTTCCACTACTAAATGCTATGACCTAGGTCCCGGAAAGTGAACCAAAAATTTAGTGTGAAATTTCCAGAAACCATTTAGTAGAGAATCATGATTTTTCAAAAAAAAATCA
>Ga0126342_10008375_pt1 | contig 18519 bp, 12 predicted proteins | sample Cyp1metagenome_FD_92528 | JGI IMG/M metagenome (GOLD analysis project Ga0126342, IMG submission 92528) | Coral microbial communities from Lord Howe Island, Old Settlement Bay, Australia - Cyphastrea 1 metagenome | ecosystem: Host-associated > Invertebrates > Cnidaria > Coral ...
CCAAAGGCGATGAGTGCCTTTTGCTTTTACATGTGGATGATGTCCTGTGCTTGACCAGAAAGAATTACTTGGATGAGACTTTGATGCCGGCCCTCAAGGCAAAGTGCAAAGTAGCATGTGAAACGATCTCTAAGGTTGGAGACGAGCTGACATTCCTGAAACGACACCATGTGATGGTCTCTGAGGATGAGATGGCCATACAGTCTCATCCCAAGCATCTCGAGCGTTTGTTTGGCCTTTTGTGCATCAACCGCAAGTTGAAGCCAAAGCGCACCCCAGGACATCCCATGCTGGATGAACCTGATGACAGCGCTGCACTTTCCCTTGCCGATGCTTCAGTATATAGATCATGCATTGGTGTGCTTCTTTATATATCAGGCGACTATGTTGAATGTCAGTATACAATCAGGGGTCTTTCACAGTCAATGGCCAAACCAACCACTCAGTCGATGATGTGCCTTCGACACCTGGCGCAATACCTTCTTGGTTGCATAGACCATGCTTTGGTGCTGCGGTATGAACCTCATCAAGGGCTTTTGCATTACAACCCATGTGACTACACTCTTGAGATCTACAGTGATTCAGATTGGGCGAAACACAAACAAACACGTCGGTCAGTTTCTTCTGGTTATTTGTTTTTGTTTGGTTGCCTTCTTTACAGCACTTCGAGGTCTCAACGTGCATTAGCAATGAGTTCTGCCGAGGCTGAGATCTATTCAGCTACTTCTGCCACCAGTGATGCTGTTTTGATGTTTCACTGCATCAAGTTTGCAGTGGGTGAAGGTACAACTATAGAGGTGCGTCTGGCGATGGACAACTCTGCTGGACGATCCTTCTTTGGAAGGATTGGTGTTGGACGAATCAGGCACATCAGTTTACGGGTTTTATGGGTACAAGCAAAAGTCAAAGAAGGTTTCATGCAAGTAGGAAAAGTGTCAACCAAAGACAACGTTTCTGACTTGGGAACAAAGAGATTGAGACAGAATGGAATACCTTATGTTTCTTTGCAAGGTTTACAACATGGCTGAGTCACAGATGGTTGGCTCTAGCCTAGCGGACAAAATAGAAGAGCAGAATGCAATGAGGGTTGGTATCAAGATGTTCAAACAGGTTGGAATGAGTAGTGCCACTTCCAAATCACTCATGCGTGTAGTGTTGCTGAGCGCCTTGAGCTTGGGTGTGGCTATGGACTTTAAAACGATGGGATCTTCTTCTCTTCCTTCGAATGGCTTCGAATGGCTTCGAGGGGCATGAGCTCTATAAGCTGCTGGTAGCATGCGCTTGCACCTTCGTTTGCATGCTGCTGGGATTTCTATGGGTCACAGCTCACCATGGATCTCAGTTGCAACAGCGCCTTCACCGCCTTCGAGTAGACTTCAACTTGAGAAAGGTCTTGGAGATCTTGAAAAATGCTTGTAGAAAGAACAGTTGTGAAGGAGGTGAAGAGGAACAGAAGACAGAAGACCCTGTCGTCAACCCTGATGAAGGTGAGTCGTCAGATGAACCAGAGTGCGAACGTGATAGATATGCAAGGTATCAGCAGAGCAGTCTTGAAGAAGTTTCTGATGATGAATTCTGGAGGTACATTCACCATGGCAAACCTGATGATGATGAAGATGCTTCAGCCCATCGAACATACTCCGATGCACATATGGAGTCAGTGATGCGGGAAACCAATGATCTTCTCAATGCTCGCATTCGACGTCTGCGAGGAGAATATGAAAATGCTGAGCTGGTGAATGACATGATGGCCATGGAGTCCATCACCGACCAGATTGATGAAGCTGCTCATTTGCGTTACAACATTTAATGCTGCTGCTGGTCCTTTGCACTACGTTTGCACTGAGCTTGGACTACAAAGAGTTCTGAATGAATGAGCGTGAAAGGCCTTTTGCCGGAAAATCCTGGCCCTTAGCTTTGTAGCGTTTGTTGAACGCTTCCAGGATTCAATATAGAAATTTGCAATTTAGTGCTAAAAACACAAATTGAGGCGGGGTGAACGGAATTTACTGGAAACCAATCCATTCCATGTCACCTCCCTTTCATTTGCCTGTAGTGCATTGCTCCAATTTCAACCATGTACATTTCAGTTTGTGCAGTCAGTTGCAATTACATGCATTTGCAGTTTCAAATCCAGTTGTATCATATCTTTCATGTACATTGTGAATCCAGGTATGTCCGAGGCGTTTTGGCACCGAGGAAAACAATCAGGTTTTCTCAGTTGAATGCAACTGTGGTTTTTGGTGTTGCACAATCCAAGGCACGATGACACGCACATAAGAAGTGTAACATTCCATGTGAAGTTTATGCCAATGGTGGCCATTGTCAAATCAAGGTATTGCCTCCAAAGGGAGGGCGGGTGGGTTTCACTTCTTTTGTGGATTTTCGTTTTTGAGCCCCCCACCCCGTCTGCATATTTTTCCGAGAGCGGATATAAGTGACATTTACGACAGCGTAAATAAGTATTATGTTTCACCAAATATGTTAAGGAACATGCATATTTGTTCCGTGTGTATTTCCCCGAAAGCGGTGGCACGACGTTTCCATCTGTGTAGGAAAAAAAAAGTGTTCGTCAGCAGTGAAACCGTCATTTTCGGTTTTTTGAGTTTACCTGGTGTTTTTATTTTTGAGGTGTTTTTGCCTCATGAAGTTTGTGAGAACGAATCAGCCCTGCGCAAGATGGCAAACTGCGTAGTATTTTTGGATACACTCATCACAAAGATGACAGCACAAATCAGTGTTGAGAAGTGTAACAAGTTTCATGGCAATGCATGGGAAACTCATGCATAACTTGTGAGGCCCTTGCGGTTCAAGAAAAGTTGCGCTCCCGCTCACATGGTAGCGGAGCCCGTTAAGGGCTTCCTACCTGTGGGCATTTGACCGTCGCTTTTGGTCTCTTTTGCTGCCCGCCATAGCTCATAGCGCTTTCTGGTGACTTTGGACTGGCAGTGACCTTTGGAGGACTTGGATTTGCAATAGGTGGTTTTTCACTGGGATTCAAAGTGTTTGCAGCGGCTTGTTTTCTCATTTCTGTAGCGTGGCAATAACTGGTTTGGACAGGTGCAGCACTCATTGGACATTACATTTTCAACTGACTGGCTTGTGAACAGCTTTTGATTTGTGATATATACAATTTGCTTGCATTCTGGCTTGTGAGAACGGTTTGTGCTACAATTTTGGGATTTACAATTTGGTACGTTGCATAAGTGTCAGTGCGTGTTGCTTGACGAGCACGTCTTGGAGAAGTTCCCAGGTGATTTAGGTTGTTGAGATGGCTGCAGTGGACCCACAGATATTCCAGGCAGCACTTCTGGAAGTGGCTGAGGCCACTAAGGCGGCATCCAAAGCCGCACAAGCAGCTCAAGCTGCTGTGTCTTCACAAGCTGCTGGATCCTCACCGAGTGGCAGCCCTACAGGATCCAGTACTGTTGATTGGTCCAAGCTTCTTAGTCGTCCTCCACTATTTGAACATAAGACCACAGAAGATGAAATCAGAGCTTTTCGAGACTGGAGTTGGATGCTGATACAATATCTCAATGCAATCGATTCTGGTTTTGAGAAAGAGCTGCAGCAACTGATGGATGACCCAACAAATGCGTTGGACTTGACAACGGCAAGTGCAGAGACAAGGAATAGAAGTTCCAAGCTATATGGAATGTTGGCCTCTTTGTGCAGAAACAGGAGCCTGAACATCATACGTAGCGTCAAGAACACAGACGGCTACGAGGCGCTTAGGCAGTTGGTACTGGCGCTTCGTCCATCGACAAGTGGACGTGGACTGGCTTTGATGGCAGCACTTACAAGTTGGCCTCAGTTTTCCATGAATCAACCCTTGCAGCCGCAGTTGTTGAAATTGGAGGATGCCTTAGAAGAGGCACGAAGAGCTGGAACAACAATCCCAGATCAGCTTCAACAAGCAATACTTTTGAAATGTGTCAGTGGTCAGCTTCGAACACATTTGAATCTGGCAATTCAAGACACTACGTCTTTCAAAGATTTGCGTGAGCATGTTTTGAAATGGGATAGAAGTCAACAGAAGTGGGCCGGTTTGCTCTTTTCTTCAGAGGACACAAGTGCAGCAGTCCCCATGGAGGTAGATCGCGTTCATGGAGGAGGCAAGAAAGGTGGAAAGGACAAAGGAAAAGGGACCCAGCAGAAGGGACAGCAGAAGGGAAAGTCAAAGGGCAAATCCAAATCAAAACAAGATGGCAAATCTGGTTACAAAGGAAAATCCAAGAGCGATGGCAAAGGCAAAACAGGTGGGAAGCAACATGATGTAGCTGGTGGCAAAGGCAAAGGCTATTCACGTTCAGATGTTTGCTACCGGTGTGGAAATCCAGGGCACTATGCCAAGGATTGCAATGCATGGGGGCAGAGTGTGAGGAATGTGCAAAATGAGGGTCAACAACAACCGTACTCTCAGGCTATGCAGACCCCACAGACTCCTTCGAGCGCTACAGCAGGTGGTTCTCCAAGTTCAAGTGCCCCACAACAGTCAGCAACCCAGTTTAGAGTTGCAAGAATTCATGAGTGTGACACTGAGTTTCATCAAGCTTCAGATGTTTCAAAACATGGTGAAGTAGTTTTTGACTTGCGCAGCCCGGTGACAAGCCCTTCCAGACAGGGAGGTTCAGTACGAGTGATGAGGTTTTACATTGGTGAGGAGCCTCAGACTTGTTTGGATGGTTCAGTACGTGCAGTTTTGGAAACAATGCCAGAGGATTCAAACATGTACAACATTTTGTTGGACAGTGGTGCTGATGCCAGTATCTTCCCAGCGTCAATGGCCGGACTTGGAGTTGAGTCTGAACAACCGGTTTCCAAACTGCAGGACGCCCAAGGCAATGTGATTCCAATTGATGCCATGAGAGATGTGGAGTTGCATTTAGCAGATCGAGATGGCCGTGCTGTGATTTTGCGTGAAACTGTTGCAGTGAGTAGACATGTTACTCAGCCAATCATGTGCTATGGGCATTTGATGTCAAATGGATGGGGTGTCACGCAGCTGAAAGCACCTTAGAACATGGCTGTGGTGTCAGTGTTCCAATAGAAATGCAGAATCAGTCATTGGCCGTACGTGGATGGATACGTGTTTTGAAGGATGAGCAGCAAGACACTTTGACTGTTAGGGCAGTGAGGGCTGATGTTGTGCCAGACTTGTCAGAGATGCGCATTGGCTGGCAACTCAATGATGAGGGAGTTGGACGTGGAAAGCATTTTTCAAATTGTTTTCAGGATCCTACTTTGGTGTGCCCTTCCATGTCAGGTGCAAAGTACCGTACAACCTTGGTGCGTGATGGTGGTCAATGGTTGGTTTTGGAGTTGTGTGAACGTTTGGATGCACTTGTTGACTTGTCAGCAGAGTTTCATGGACTTGCAGGTGACAGATATGTTTTGACAGTCATCACAGATGCTGAGAAGGCACCACAGGTCATGGGCTTTAGCCTACTGGATGAAGGTGCTCAGCCTCTTTTGCAACAGGAGGCAAACGTTGAAATGCAACCTGCAGCGCCCTTAGCCCCAGAAGACGCAGAAATTGTTGGAGTTGACATTGATGCACAAAGAGCAGATGTAGGAGGTGCAGAAGTTCAAGGCAATCTTGTTTTATCTCCTGAAAGGGGTGATCACTTGAATGTCAATGGAGTTGAAATTTACAAGGATACTGCACTGGCAACAATGCGTGAGGCTTGCTCATTCTTTCAGCTGTCAACTTCTGGTGGAAAGAAGCGTTGTTTTGAGAGGCTATGGGAATTCCAAAAGCGTCTTGAATTGCAGACAGCGTTGATTGCAGCAAAGGAAGCAGAGGCAGCACAGCAGAGACTTCCTCGACCTCAGCATTTGGCAGAACCTCCATCTGAGGAGGAGCAACTTCTACATCAGCTGACTCATGTTCCTTTTAAGGATTGGTGCCCAGCGTGTGTAGCTCACAGGTCCAGGCAGGACAGACAGATGAGAAACGATGGTGTGAAAGCTGGTGAAGTCCCAGCAATTTCCTTTGATTTTGCGTATACACGTGCAGTTGCAGCAGATGGGAACATACAGAACACTGATCAGGTCATTGCACTTGTCATGGTTGACTCACAGACCAACTACACTGGCTGTGTGCCAATTCAAGCCAAATCACAGTTTGACCTGATGGTACGTGAAATCTAGCAATTTACTCAGGTGTTGGGACACTCAGAATGTGTCTATTTGTGCGACAATGAGCCCAGCATTCGACAGGTCCAACAAAGAGCAGTGCGTGCCAGGCTTGCTTTGGGTTTGGCAACACGTGACAAGACCCCAGCAGCCTACAGTCATGGAAATTCTCTCTGTGAAAACACTGTGCAAAGGGTCAGAAGCCTAGCTGGATCTCTGATGTATCGACTGCAAGAGCAACTTTCAATGGAGCTCAGCACAAACAACAGTATCTGGTCGTGGGCAATGCGTCATGCGAGTTGGTTGCTTAACAGGTTTGCAGTGACACATGGTTGCACACCCTTTGAACTGGTTTACTCAAAGCCCTACAAGGGTAAGCTTGCTGAGTTTGGTGAACCAATGTTTGCATACGTGCACACCAGCCACAAAGGAAACCCCAAGTGGCAGCGCGTCCTGATGTTGGGAAAGACAGAAGCGCAGGACACCTTTGTGGTCTACACTGGCTCAGGTGTGATGCTTTCAAGGAGTGCAAGGCGCATTCAAACTGACTGGAAACTATACCTTGGGTTTTACATTCATTTTGATGCACCCACTTGGAAGTTCAAAGCAGGTTTTGGGGGCCGTGTGATCCCTACAAAGCGCTCAGTTGAACCAATCCCTGAGTCTCAACAACCTCCTTTGGGCCCAGTTCTTCCATCAGTACTGCATGATGTTGATGGTGAAGCAGTTAAGAAAAAGGCTCAGGAGGAGCAACGTGAAGAAAAGGAACAGCAGGCAATGGGCAAAGAGGACCAGGGTCAAGAACCTTTGAGACCCGTTGGAGACACAGCTCAGACACCAACGGCAGCTGGAGGAAAAGATGATGGAGTTCACATCCCAGTTTCAGCTGGGAATCCTAGCGTGTTTGGTGAGGAAGATGGAGTGGACATGAGCTTCCTCAAAGAGATGGAGGATGAGCTTGTTGATGATGATTTGTACGCTCCAAGAACACCTCTTGATGACCGTTTGCTCCATCAACCTTCAAGTCCTCGACCCTCACCAACCATACATGTTCATGAGGATGATGCTGAAGATGAGAGTCATGAAGCCAAGAAGGCACGTGTTGAAAAGCAGAAGAAACAGCGCATTGGGATGTTGAGAGAACTGCAAGACAAGATGATCAGAACAGTCAAGTTTGGTGGTGATGAGTACCACACCCTGGACGATTACAGCAATGAACCTCAGTTGGAATCAACCTTGGACGATGAGTACGTAGATGATGTCTGGGGAGATGAAGAATCACTGCAGTTTTCCAATGTGCCAACAGCGTTGTGGTCAGACTCACCAATTGATTCCATGCCACCACCACCAGAACCATGGATTGACAAGATGGCAGACCAAGTGGAAATCCAGAGGTTGCTTGGCATGGGAGTCCTGCAAGAGCGTTCAGAGTTTGAGGGAGAAATCAGTGGAGTTCTCACTACCAGGTTTGTTTATGATTGGAGGTTGAAAACGTTTGATGATGGCAGCGGTTTGCAGCAGGGTGAAACAAAGAAGTGGATGAGGAGAAGCCGTTATGTGGCTCGAGAATTTGCAAATGACAAACGAGACGATGTGTATTCACCTGCAACTGGATGTCACACAGCAAATCTCATTCCAATCCTCTTCTTGCAAAGACTTAAGCAGTTGGAGTTGAGCGAGCTTGGTGGTGAAGAATATGATGAAATCCTTGCTTCACTGGACATAAAGGATGCATTTCTTCAAGTGCCTCAGGAACATGTGGTTTCAGTGACGTTGCATGGAACGGAGTATGTGGTTTTGAGAAATCTTCCAGGCCAACGACTGGGAGCAAAGGCATGGTATTGGTTTTTCAGAAACTTTGCAACCGACAGCATGCAGTTTGAATGGTGTGATGTTCAACCTTGCTTGGCAAAGTGTGGTAGGAACGTTTTCATGTTGCATGTGGACGACCTTCTTTTCACAGGAAGTCGAAAGTTCTGGAATGAAACCTTCTTACCTTTGATGCAGCAAAAGTTCAGCGTGAGTTACAATGTACTTGGTGAAGTTGGCTCAACAGTGAGTTTCCTGAAGAGACGCTTAGTCATGATGGACGATGGAGTCATGTTGGTGCCTGGTACTGCAGCTTCAAAAGTTGTGGAGTGTTTCGAAAAGCACTTTGGGCATGCCAGGGTTCAAAAGGTTCCAACAGATGCTTCCCTGCAGCAGGAAGATCACTCACAGTTTCTCAGCGCAGAAGACTCAAAGAAGTTCAGAAGTGTGATTGGCCTTTTGCTTTACTTGGCCAGGGATCGTGCAGACTTGATGTTTGGAGTGAAAGAGCTTGCGTCAGCAATGTCAAAGCCTACGTTGTGTTCAGTTCAACGTCTTCGGAAGTTGATTGGATATGTGAAGTGTGCTGGTGATGTTGGAATCAAACTACAGTTTCCAGAGCCTGGTTCAGGGAAAATCAAACATGGTGCTGAGACAGAATGGGTCTTGGAAACATTCACTGATGCAGACTGGAGTTCCAACAAGGCCCATCGACGTAGCACAAGTTGTTCAGTGCACTTCATCAATGGCTGCTTTGCTTTTGGTGCAAGCCGTTCTCAAAAGGTCATTTCACTTTCATCGGCAGAGAGTGAACTTCACAGTATGGTGAGTGGATGCTGCGATGGAATATACATCAAAAGCTGTTTGGAATTCTCTTGGTTGGCTTGACAGTGGAGCACCATCAGTTTACAGACAACTCAGCTGCCCGGCAATTGATTTCTCGCCAAGGAGTTGGGCGTATTCGTCATTTGTCAGGCAAATTGTTGTGGATGCAATCCAAGGTACTGAATGGTGATGTCATGGTCCATCAGGTTTCTACAGTATGGAACTACAGCGATGTTGGCACAAAGAACTTGCAGCGCGCCAGAATGGCATTCTTGCTTTATGGAATTGGGATGGTGGATGCAACAACCACCCAACCCATTGGACTGGAAAAACATGAAGCGGTCTTGGAGCAAGACAATCAACGCAGAGACATCAGCAAACTAGCAAAAACACTCAGGCAGATCACTTTGATGGTTTCCATGCAGGGCCTTGGGCCTACTCTTGGAGTGGAGGCAGTTTCCATGGATGGTTTGGAGATGTGCCCCAATGAAAGTTTCGAAGCGGTTGAGCGCCATGACAGTTGGGTGTGGATGGCAATTTTTACTTTGCTGGTTGTTTGGTGTTTCTTTACATGGAAGCTTTGGTGCGTTTGGAAGAAACTGACTTGCAAAGTAGAAGAACTTGAAAAGCGTTTGTGGGAGGTCAAGAGTGACATGTACCATTGCTGGAGCCAAGTTGCTGATGAAGACCAGTACATCAGCACCCAAGAGAAGAGAATCGACACCCTTCACAACCAAGTGATGATGCTGGAAGGAAAATTGACTGAAGCCGAGCAAGTGGCTTCAATGGATCATGATTACCTTCGTGGCCTTCATTTTGGATTGGTGGAAATAGGAGGGTTTGTACGATTTCCCATGGGCATTGAGGCAGAACATGCGTTAGCAATGGATGCACAGGAGAAGTCAAACCTCTTGGCCCACAACACCATGGGAGCTTATCAATACTTGAGCTTGATTCACCAAAGGACGCATGCAGAAGCAGGACAAGAAACCGACAGAGTCTTGAGAGAGGAAAACACAGAAGAGTTTGAAACACCAGGGCAGACATGAAACTACAGTGGAAAATTTTCTTTCAGGTGAATTTTCAGCAAAGGATGCTGAACATGCGCTTGATGCTTTTGACAGAAAAATACAAAGCGACAGTGAGAGTTATGACTGCACACTGTCGAGGAGGAGTGCGTAGTATTTTTGGATACACTCATCACAAAGATGACAGCACAAATCAGTGTTGAGAAGTGTAACAAGTTTCATGGCAATGCATGGGAAACTCATACATAACTTGTGAGGCCCTTGCGGTTCAAGAAAAGTTGCGCTCCCGCTCACACAAACACAAATCAAGAAGTATATCAGATTTGTACGGATGAAAAGTTCAGACGTCTGCATATGAAGAGGTTGACGGTTTTTATGTTTAGGGAAATAAGAACAGCGCATGTTTTTCATGAACATGAAATGAACATGTTTTTTTTCGTTATCCCTGCTGTTGTGTTTGAACCACAGCAACATTTCACCCAAAAAAACATCAAAAAACATATTTTTTGAATTTTTGTTTGACATTTCTTTTAAATTCATGCAAATCCCATTTCATTCCCTGTATGTCCTGGATTTCAAAACCATAAGGCTGTACCTGAAACATGGATGTGACATTGCTGCGAAGTCATGGCTCCAGTTGTCCTACCATCATTGGAAAGCAAACGGATGCAAACATTGTGATTTGTGATTTGTTCGAACAACATGGGGATTGGTGGCATTCAAATCATTCATACATAGGAACAAATTAAAAAACAGCTGATGCTTGGAGTCCTTGCCATGATCGTAAACCAACAGGCCAACGCGAATGCAGTGAATTTCCTGACCGAGGCTTCAAATTATTTCAGTGCTTGGTGTTTTTGCCAGCTACTCGCACTGTGTTCGCATTGGCCGCGTCAAATAATTTTTTACGAGTGGTTTGTAGACTGTGGTTTGTCAGAATCGAAGCGCCGTGGTTTGGCGACTTACGGATATGCAGTCTTTGGATGCATTCCGGTGCCAAATATTACGACCAACCAGCTTCGGGTGGTTGCATATTTATATGGTGGAGTTCTCCTGGCAGGTGTTTGGACACCAACAACGTCATTCTTGCACTTTGCTGGTTTGATGTTAAGTATCCTCTACCATGGTTCTTTGTGGGCTGAACGTGCTTCATCCCACCATCGTGAAATTCTGACCATTACATTGTGGATGTACTCATGCCTGGCTCCAGACCTTTCCCATGCAACAGCTGCCTTCCGGATTCACATTTGCAGCATTTACATTATGTCAGTTGTTCAAAAAACTGTCACGTCAATCATACGCGGCCAGTCCTGGTCCAGATGGTCTCTCCATGGTTTTCTTTGGAAGTCAATGTGGGCAAAAACGAATTTCCCTGCGTTCCCTGCTCTACAGCGATTCATTTTCGTGCACCCTTCCGTTGCGCATCTGGGTGGTTGGATTTCGATGGTGTGTGAGCTCGGCCCCCTGTTGTCGCTCTTCTTCCCAGTGCAACACCTGGCCTATTTGGCCTTGGTAGGAATGCATTTTGCTGTCCTTTTTCTTCAAGGTATTGACTATGTGAGCTATTGGACTCCTTCACTTTTGGTTGGTATTTTCTGTAGCTCCAATACCCTTGAACTGGCCTGCGCTTGGTGTTCAGTGCGCTTTGTACCCATGCTTCTGCTGCTTGGGGCGCAACTTCTGTTTGCCCTAACAATGGCAGAGAATTTCAACATCAATATCCCGCCTTTGATGTCATGCCCAATGTTTGTGACAGTTGCACGTTTGGATGACACGTGCCACCAGCACTACGTGATGACGGTGGATGGAGAGCTTCCTTATGAACGAATAGAATGGATGTATCCATTTGTGAAACCAGAGTATGGCATGGGGTTACTTCCTTCAGATGTGGCACATTTTCCCATGCCATTTGTTGCATTTGGATGGGGTGGAAACCTAGATGGAGCTCCCGGTATCTTCCACCGATGGTTTTTGGATGTGAAAGGTTTCTATTTGATGACGAACGTGTCGAATTTTCCCAAAGACCTCCGGCTGGAATTGGAAGCCATCGTCACGGAGTTGCATGGACGCGACGCTAGCAATCCCTGCTCGCTGTACTCGGCGTACTCGCCGTACTCGCATCTTTGGTCGCTGGCCGACCGTTGCAAGAACGCCAGAAGTGCATTTGCTCGCCATGTGACTCTGCAGCGCCAGCAGAAGTGGAACTCAAGGGGCAAATCGGAGAGACACGTCATTGGTGGTCCCGTTGTCCGATACAGTCGAAAGAACGGCAGGAAGGGCCGCTACCCAATCCAATTTCGTCAATCAAAGCACTGCCAATACAAACCACAGAAAAATCAGATGTTGCCACGATATGGAAGAACAAGTGTGAGATATGGTAGAGGTTGATCATGGTTAAGATGATAATTCGATGCAAATTATTTAAGGCTCACGAGGCTTCGCACGAAAGTGCGAAGGGAAGACCGTGAGTCTTTCGATGGCCTGAAGAGCCCATGGAAACCACTTCCAGCTCTGCCTCGTTGTGCTCCACGTACAGTTTGCTCTTATTTGCAGCACAAGAGCTTGGAGCATCTTGGAGCTTGGCGGAGAGAAAATGCATGAAATTCACTGCCTTTACCATTCGATGTGGCTTAGATGTGTCTCATGTCAGGCGTCCTGAAACGTTTTGAGTTTTGAACATCAAACCATAACGTCATGGTCGTGACCTGGAACTCTCACGACATGTGCCCGTCCAAAAACTGACATTGGGCTCAGCACACTGCAGACCTGGCAGTTGGGCAGAGGCAGGGGCGATCCACGGTCAGTCTCAAGACCTGGATTTCCAAAACAGAGTGAGAACGAATGAAAAAAATAACATAACCACATAGTGTTTTCTTTTAACAGAGCTTGACTTTAAAACATCTTCTTAAAAAGAAAATCAACGTCAGTGTCACTGCCTTCGCTGCAACCTGCGCAGGATGGGCGGCTGTGAAAGCTGTGCCAGTGGCCGTCGGAAGGAGGTCCCAAAAACCACCGACGAATCGACGACTCGAAACTGACGACTCTGACGACTGGCTGACAACTGGCCCTCGACTGGACATCGCATGGACATGGCACACATCACCCACATGGCTCACATGGCCCACATGGCCCACATGGCATATCGCTTTTGTTTTGTTCGTTTTCTTTTTGTTTTCTTTTCAGGTTGAGCGGTTGATCGATGATGCTAAGCTGCGTCCTCAGCCATGTCTCGATCAAAACTGACAGAGTTTGAGGAACAGAGACAATATGAGACGAGTGACACAGAATTATCCTAGAGCAGAGAGTCACACAGAATTCTCCTAATGCTCAGAGGGTGTGGTGTTCGGTGAGTTTTCTTTTCTCGGCAGCTTGAGTACTTTGAGGCGCCACGGCGACTGTCGCAACCTCCGAGATGCCATCCGCCAGGTCTCGCCCTGCACTCCCAAAATTTGTCCCCAAACTTGCCAGAAAAAGAACATGAGAATTGGTTTGATTCTATTTTATAAAGGTCTTATCATCGGTGATAACATGTGATATATACTCATATCGAGCTCATTTCACCATTTTTTCACCATTTTTGTGGCACTTTTGGGCCGAGCTCCGGCAATGTCTCAGGCAGAGGCGGAAGGAATGGATGTGCTGGCCGCCAGGCCGTGCTGACTCGTCGCGGTTCCGTATTGGAAAAGGATGCAACACATAATGACATAAAATTGACATATATAATATATTTGACATATATTTGACACATATGATATAATATAATATATGAAATATATGATGTATATAAATGATGTATATTCCACAATATTTATCACACTGTACCACTGTGCGATTGACATTTCCAAATTGTTCCTGAGGCAGCTCTATGCCGAGATGGCCAAGCAGGAGCGCCAGTCTCCAGAGCGCGCCCAGGAGGGTCCACTGGGTCCACAATTCATGTGCAAAAGATGTGCAAAAATGTGCAAAGTGTATAAAGTGTAAGTATAGAGTGAATCAGGTGTATATATAAATATATATATATATATATAATATACAAATGTATTAAGTCACAATCCAGTATCTAGATGTATCTAGAACATCTAGAACACAAGCTTGAAACCCAGCTTTCTTTGAACTCCGTCAAACTCTACAAATGCGCTGGATTCCAGTAGGGAGACAAATAGGAGACATGTATTCTGGGTGGAAACTCATCCAGTCAGATTCCGCAGGAAATGCTTCGATGGGCTGCCTCCACTCAAGATGGCGCCCGGATCCTACGCGGTTTCTGCTTGTAGAATCACAGCAACTTCACCAGACTTCACCTGGCCATATTCTGGACATTCTGGACATATTTCCAACATATTTCCAACATATTTCAACCATGCTTTTATTCTGTTTTGTAGAGGTGATCCTTCGTCAGGTCATCCAGGAGGTGCATCGGGCAACCTGTGGATGTAGTGTTTGTTTTATGTGACGACTTCACCTCCTGTGATGAAGTGAACTGCCGAGCTGCGCTGATTTCCTGATTTATTTTCAGCTGAACGCTGACGAGGTGGAGACCTTGTGTCCAGATTCTTTGTCCCTGGTGCCGGCAAGGAAGCGCTTGCAGGAGTATCAGGTGGGGACACAGTCAGAGTTCGTCACTGTCCGAGGCAAAAGTTGACGAGTTGGCACTGGATTTCTGGATTTGGTGCTGTGAAGGAAGAGATCAAGCGGAAAATTTGCCGCACTCAGGCTGTGAGAGATGCGCACTTGACATGCTTGAACATTGTGTTGGTAGACATAGAGCATCGAGGCGACTTAAGTAAAACCTGAAGGACACGCAAATGATATCTCTTACTCTCTTGAAATTTTGGAAATAATGCATTCAAAAACGCAACATTTCAGAAATATGATACATTCAATGTATTGAACGGTATGCCACGCATTCTGCTTGAGCTGTGCTTGTTGTGCACACAGGACACGCAGAAGTTGTCCTTGTTCTTGGATCGAGCCAGGTCGGAAGTTTCTCAGTGCCATGTACATCGGAACACTTTCAAAAACGCAGTTTGGTTGATGAATGTTGTTTGATGATCTAAAATCTGTTTACGGATATAACATGTCAATTGATTATATAATGTCAATATATATATATATACATGTACATACGTATAGACATATTTATGTCAAGATGATAGAACATATCAAAAATATGCTATAAAACCCACATCTACCCGTCATCCACTACCCACTGAAAATTGTTATATATATATATACAATATATACATAATTATATATATATATATATATTAGATATATGCCAATATTTCCAGTTTTTCACGGCTGGGACAAGGCAAATGGGCATCCCCTCGGCGGAGCTTGGTGAACACTTCCGCCGATTTGAGGAACCCCAATGCCCTGCTTTGCCCGCTGGAGTCGTGTGTCGTGAAAAACCAACTTTTCAAAATGGATTTAGTTTTGAAAGTTAAAATTAGTTAAAAATAATGGCAATTTGCCACAGAAAAAATACATTAAAGCTATGTAAAGCTTCTCTAATAAAGCTTACGGGCTTAAAGGCTTAGGAGTTTAGCTGCACCCTAAGCATGAGGACCTGTTCAGGGTGACGACCATGCCTCAGGAATCTTGACTCAAAGCGCAGGGCTTGACCCCACTCTCGTGATGCAAAAGATTTAGATCCAATCGTATCCAATCGTATTCGATTTCTATAGCAACATTCCGCAGCAATTTGGATCAACCGGTGAGTGCCCCCTTTTTCTGCTTCGGCTGTTTCGGCCCTCCCCTGAGTATTGAAATTGAGTTCCTGCCTTTGCTGCCTTTGCTGCCTTTGTCTTGTGACAGCAGCTCACACCTGCGGCTTGGAACCCAGCTTGCAGCGGAAGTCCCACGCGCCGTGGATCAAGGGATGAGTAGTGGGTAAGTGGCCGTAGGCCAACGTCAATATCACCAAGGTAGGCCCAAAGGCACTTGACATCACAATGTCACCGTGTGTTACAATTGACTCTCAACTTTCAACACGTTCAACACGTTCAACACGTGTTGTTTGGCTGTCGTTTTTTCAACTTTGGACAACTTTGCTGCGGCCATGGCATTGCCACGCATAGATGCTGTAGCCTCAGTGAGATGGAGGACTTGTAGGACTTGACGTACCTCAAGATCCTTCAAGTTCTGTGCAGCTTCACTCAGTCACTCAGGGAATGAGGAAGCAGGCCCGTGGCACAGCGCTCACTGCGTGTCTTAACTCACTGACAGTCACTGACAGTCACTGACAGTCACTGACAGTCACTGACACCTGTTCTTCACATTTCTTCACATTTCTTCACATTTCTTCACCTCATGTTTCCGGATTCGTCCAGAGTCCAGGTGTCCCTGCAAGACTTCCGCAAGATGACAGGGCACACAGCCGTGGGCGGGGCTTGCCTGTCACAAGGCTTGCTGCCTGGCTGTGAGGAACCCACAATCTCAGAGTGGTCAGAGCCTTGACATGGACATGCGACGTTCCAAAAGGTCAGTGGCATCAGCAAGCATCAACGAGATACAAAATATAGAATAATATTAAGACATATTAAGAATATAGAAGTTATCTTATATTTAGAAGTCAAAATCCCTTTCTTCTTGCACTGCCAGAAGTGAAGAATCTGAAGAGAATCTGAAGAGACACAAAGACACAGACGCGTTGGGAAACTTCCGAGGTCTCCATTTGCGTTGGGAAATCCACGGATTGAAACCGTGAAGGTCTGGGATTTATGGTTTCACACAGTCGATTTCCCACGTTCAAACGTCTTATTCTGCAGAAGTTTTGACCTTTGGACAGTTATGACAGTTGGATGATGATCAAATTGTATTGAAGACAGTTGGATGATGATCAAATTATATTGAATTGTCAGATATTGTCAGAAGTATGCAGATGCCGCAGGACTTGATTTCCTCCAAGAGCAAGGGAGGCATTGGTGCACCATGGGCAGAGGATCGTGATCGACCCATCGCTGGCATTGATATAGCCGAGAAAGGCTTGGAGACAAAGTGTGGAAGATGTGAAAGTCAATCTTGATGCTTCAGTCACTTCAGTCACTTCAGTCACTTCAGTCACTTGAGTCACTTGAGTCACTTCAGTCATATCAACAACTGTTCCTGAGTTCTTGTGCATTATCCAAACACAGCACATTGAGTCATGTGGAATCAAACTGTTGGTGTGTCACAGGTGGCTCCTACTCTTCCTATTCCATGCTGATGGATCACAGGCCTTGACCAATGAGAGATCCAATGTGTATCCAATGTGACCTTGCCATCGTTGAGGTCGACGTTGTGTGGTTTGGTGCCGAGGCGAAAGCACGCACGTTGTCCGAACAGCCCTGGCGTGATGTTTGATCAGACACGGGTGCGGGCCCCAGGGAAGTGTAGGGACCACAAGGCAGCATTTCTTGATGTGATTGTCAAAGATTTGCTTTTCACTAATTCACACACTTGCTCACACACCCGACTCACACCCACTAACAGTCACTAACAGTCACTAACAGTCACTAACAGTCACTAACAGTCACTAACAGTCACTAACAGTCACTAACACAACACATCAAACACATCAGTCACACTCCGTCGAACACTGCAATCGTCTCCATTGATCCAATCCGAGGGTCCTCCTATCACCTCGTACGACCATGGCTTCTATCCTGCAGACCTTCGACCACCCAGGCATTTCGGCTATGTTTGAAACGGCATTTTTGGGCTATGTTGGGCCATTTTGGGCTGTGGGCTCCGTGGAAATGGAGTCCGACTGGGATTGATTTGGATCAATTTGCCTGCTTGTTGATCTTGTTGCTGTTTGATGGGTCTTGAATGGTCTTGAAAGGTACCTAAATGAAGCCTTCTCTCTCATTCATTGAGTCAAATTGAGTCCATGAGATACACATTCAGATGATCCGAATCCGTGTCGAGGTACCCCATCTCTTCCACATGGATTTCCAGAAGCGCTTCTGAGCTTCAGAAAACCATGAAGAACTTGGGCAAAGGTCGCTAAGCGACCAGCCAAGAATATCAAGAATGCCTTTCAATTTCGCCAAGCGAATAGGAAGGACTTCAGCTGGAGGCAGCTACCTTTTCAGACTGCAATGCACATAGGTGCGATGCGTCAAAAACAGCCTTAAGGTCAAGGACACAAATAAGGACATTGGTTCCAACTGTGAGGAACTGTCAGGGAGTGAGGTCTTTTTTTCATGAGAAGTGGAATGGCTTCGAAAGTCTAGATCCTTGTTCCAAGATGTTCCAAGGTGATGGCACCTTCCCTGATGTTCAGACCTCAGCGGTGCAAGCGCTGGCGTGGCTGCCATCTTTTGTTCCAAGGAAACCGGAAGTCAAATACCAGCCGCAATGGCCGGAGAAGAGGAGACGGGGATCCATTGGTTTCACATAGCCCATATCCGTAAATTCCATTCAATTCCCACATCCCAGAACATTAGAGGATTCCATTCAAACAGCCATAAAACACAGCACCTGAGCTAAGAAATCATTATAATATATATATATATATACACATAATATATATATAATATATTATATATAATATATAATATATAATATATATAATATATAGTATAATATATATAAAATATAATATGTAATACATAATACATAATACATAATATATAATACATAATATATAATACATAATATATAATATATAATATATAATATACAATATATATATATAATATACTATATAATATATAATATATAATATATAATA
>Ga0126342_10008376_pt1 | contig 18518 bp, 17 predicted proteins | sample Cyp1metagenome_FD_92528 | JGI IMG/M metagenome (GOLD analysis project Ga0126342, IMG submission 92528) | Coral microbial communities from Lord Howe Island, Old Settlement Bay, Australia - Cyphastrea 1 metagenome | ecosystem: Host-associated > Invertebrates > Cnidaria > Coral ...
AAATTATATATTATATATTATATATGATATATATTATATATTATATATGATATATATTATATATTATATATTATATATTATATATTATATATTATATATGATATATATTATATATTATATATTATATATTATATATATTATATATTATATATTATATATTGTATATTGTATATTATATAATTATATATTATATTATTATATATCATATATTAACTATTATATATTATATATTATATATTGTATATATATATATATCATATTATATATGTTATATACATATATATGTAGAATTATATAGATAGAATTATATAGACATATATGTATATAAATGTACTATATTAGTTGGCTTGAAACCTATCCGAAACTGGCGATGTGTTAGGGTAAACGTGGGGATATGCATAAAAGACTGGGAACGCAAAGGGAGGCAGACTGAAATCGTTCAGCCCAAAACTGCAAGAAGTTCATATCGACTTGGCTCATAATGCTCGGTCATTGATAAGAATAAATCACAGCCGTTTGCAATCTCGACTTTAACTTGAATCCTCCCGACTTCACCAAATGGCCAGAAACACATCTGCATGCAACCAATTTGAATGACAATACCGGTCAAATTTGAATAGCCTCTGGACCGCAGATTTTCCTTGTTTGTTATCCTCCATTTTGACACAAACCCATGTTTTATCAACTTGATCTACATACTTGAGAAAACCATGTAATCTGTGCATGTGTCCTGGCTAGTTTTTTTTTTTTCAAAAGCTTACCCTCTGGTAAACTAACATAACTATGGAAAATCACCATTTTCAATGGGAAAATCCACTATAAATGGTAATGTTCAATAGCTATGTTAAATTACCAGAGGGTAAACATGATCCTTTTCCTCCAATTCACAGCGAACATGGCCCCGGAAGACACGACTGGTACATCATATTATCCGGAAGGCACATGTACAACGTCCTCGCTGGTATGAGCCTAGAAGATTCTTCAAAACACAACTCAATGATATGGCGAACACGACATAGGAAAAGTCATCTGCTTCAGGTTGCTGTATTTCCGACCCAGAACACCGCATTATTATCATCATGGGAAAGCTCCAAGGCCCCTGAACTGAGGCAAGATGCTTAGGAAAATCACATCTTGGCAAGAAGCAGTCTCATCGAAAGCATTCACCTACATCGTACCCGGTAGGGCAGGGCTGGGTATGCAGCAAGAAAGTCTGGGTCTGAGTTACTCTAGACTGTGCAAATATTGCAATCTGAAAACTTGATGGTATACTTCTATATAATTATGTTTGATGATGTTTGATATCTGATAATTAAATTATGTCTAACATGGCTTTATACAAACGGTAAATCGACAGGCCAACAACATATCCGTCCGCGATCTCTGTCCACTTTTCATCCATGGACTTAAATGGAGACGGGTCAAGTTACCTACGAACTTACCATGTTTGGATAGCATTGAATAACAATTGTATTACCATATAAATCCATATAATGGATGATTAGATATTAGTCTATTAATTAATATTGAATAGCAATCCATTTAGCAGCTATGACTGACTGGGTACCATCCGGGTTTATTAGGCTTTTGACCCATCACCAAGCCAGTCAAAACATGTAACAACTGAGTCCAAGCGGCAGCATCTTGCATGCGGCACGTAAATGATTGGGGTCCAGTCTCTGTGCACAAATTGAAGACACTTAAGCCTTCAAAGCCTGGTGAGAGTCCGGATTCCAACAAACCATGGAACACGGTGAAGTGTTTTTGAACTGGACTCACCCTTGTTGATATGGATCTATCCTCGAACCAAATGGATCTATATAAATGGGTCATGGCTTCCATGCTTTCATAATCTTTCATAGCTATGTTCAATTTCCAAAGGGAAATGTAGGATTGACAGCCTGCAAATGATATTCCGAGACATGGAATGGTGTGAAACTGGGAGTATATACCACAACATTCCTGGATTGTCCAAAACCAGATTCCAGCTTTTTTTTTCTTTGTGGTTCGTGGTTCAGTTGAGAAACTGGGGGCAGACGGGCTTCTAAGCTTCCCACCATTGGGATGTCCTGTGACAAAAATGCTGGGATTAGCCACACATATGAAACAACAACTGTATGCATCCAAACAAAGTTCACCAAATGTTCAGTAAATCTCTGGTTCAAACTGGGCCAAACTTGAGTTACATTCTTTTGGCTATGGATCAATACCCAACCCAAAACCAGTTTAGAGCTGATAAAGCCGGATTATCGCCCAATGGCATCATAGGTTCATACCGTGGTGACAATACCTCATATCGGTGCCGGTCAATGACGGGGATTCTTTTGTTACAAGACGCCTACTCATAGTGACCCCTGACGATCCCATGAATAAAACTCCATACCCTCTATGGGAGCTCCCCGATTGCCGCGCGTGAGTATGAAAGAGTACAACCCTGCATGTTGATGGTTTTGTTTCTGGATTGGATCCATGAATTGTCGTATTTTCCCTATTATAGAATAGCCATTTTGGGGACGTGTTCCCCATTTGAAGACATGGTCATGTCCCTATTATCTTTCTATTGATTACAGTGGCTTCCATTTGATTTCCAGTTTTTTTCCTGGTCATTTTCCACCAAGAAACATTCTTCCAGTCCATTTGCCTGACTGAAGAGCTGGAAACCTGAGGGCTTTCTGAGCTGTTGAGAAATCAGGACACTTGATCATTGAAAATGAATCACCCCGGGCATTCTGATCTGTTTATTTTTATTTTGTTTGTTATGTTCTTTTAAACTTATATATATATATATAATATATATATGTATATTGTAATATGTTGTATGTTTGTGTAATGGTTTCCAAGCCATCAAGGGGGCCTTAATGGGTTTCTGAGTTGGATGAAGATCCAAGTGGGACAAAGTAGGCATTGCTTCTACGGACCGACGCTTGGAACCAACCAACATGCCGTGGACAGATTGGAGTTGGTTGACGATTCACATGTAATGTTTCGTCCTGATTAGTGTAAGGCCCCCAAACTCAACAATAGCTATACCCTCTTTAAAGTTGGGTGCCAAAAAGTTGTGTCCCAGGAAAAAAAAACGCACTTAAGTAAGGATTTCAATTGGCTACAATTGAAATCTAATTAAAACTGTTTTTGCCGATGACCTTGTGGTATTTGTAGTACTTGTAGTATTTGTAGTACTTGTAGTAACTGTAGTAGTAGTAGTAGTAGTTGTTGTTGTTGTAGTAGTAGTTGTAGTAGTTGTAGTAGTAGTAGTTGTTGTTGTAGTAGTTGTAGTAGTTGTAGTACTTGTAGTACTTGTAGTAATTACTTGTAATTACTTGTAATTAGTATTTGTAGTATGTTTGGCACTTGTAGTGTTTAAAAAAAAGTCTGCTTCAGTAATTACACGCTGTTAATTTTTCACAAACAAAAGGCATCCCAAGATTTCTTGCCACAATAGTGAACCTTCCAAACAATGCATGGGTGCAGAATAATTTGTTTTTCTTGGCACAATAGCGAACCTAGCCACTAATCAGGATACAACATTATATATAGTGGTACAAATTCACCTGTACGTCTGCATGCAGTGCAATGTACTGGAATGTTCTGTAATACAATGCGATGTGATGATGTGACGTGATGGCTCTGTGCAGTTGGTACAGCCCTCGTCGACGGGAAACCGTCACTGACAGTGAGGATATCGAAGGTGCTGGCATCAAACATCAGCGAGGTGTCTGCCTCCAAGTCGACGGCAGGTGGCACGCAAGGCCGCAACATCAGTCTTATATGATGTCGTTTGAGTTGTTGACAGTAATGACGTTTAAAAAAATAAAATAAAACGCATTCAACAAGAGCAACAACAAATATCATAACACTCTTCATTCCTTGGGAAAACAACAAAAACAAAACCAAAGCTATGGATGTACTGAGAAATACGTCACTTAATTCATGGTCAGGTCATGGTGCGTTTCGAAAGTACCACCAGATTCCATGGTGTTACATTTGGTTTTCTATCTTTCAGTGGATACGTTTTTTGCCAGTTTAAAAAACCATCATGAAAGAAAAACATGAAACCAATGAGAAACCTGGGATACAATCAGGGTACTTTCCCAATCAAAGATCCTGACAAACATTTACATACCAAAATCAAAGTAGTCCCCATGTTCACACGCTTCATCACCTAGAGATACTTATCTTGTTGTTTTCCAATATTGAATTGAATCTCCATTTTCAGCAGGTAAATCATCTTGGATATACATAAATTGTTTCCCGTATTAAATCCCCATGTTCAATCAAGGAAACATCTATGGATATGTGTTTGTCTTTTCCCATGTTGAATTGCATCTCCATTATTCAACGGTAAATGATCTATCATGATCTATTGATACGTTTTCCTTTAAATACTGAATCCCATGTTCAACCAGGAAGATCGTCTATAGATATGCGTTGTTTTCTCCTTTTGAATTTCCGTTCCTAAATAGGTAAAGCATACATACATACATTCCATTCCATTAAATTACATGACATTTACATTTATATTACGTCACATAGCGTTACATAACACAACGCAACATAACATACATTACATTACATTAACACTAACATTAACATCAACATTTACATTTTACATTTACATTACATATGTATATATACATACATACATACATTACATTACATTACATTACATTACATTACATTACATTACATTACATTACATTACATACATACATACGTCTTACTGGCTGAATCATAAGACTTCACTAACATGAAAATGGTTAAAAATAAAGCCATTTGGGAATGATCCCCCATATTAACAATCATTCCAGTGACGTCACGTTGAGGTCATTAAGATTCATCCCGGTGTTTTTACATATATATATATATACATATATGCTGACCCCCCCACGATCTACCCCAATTATTCCCAACGAAGGTTTTACCTTATCTTTCCCCATGGCCCACATTTGACCACTATGCAAGACCCTTTTGGTGCTCTCTGCTCATAAAAAAGGTTGACGTCGCTTGAGGAAGATAAAAGATTTACTGCGCACTAGCTAGCACCCCCAATACCTATGGCCGACATGTTTTGCTTTGATAAGTACTGCAGGTTTCAATCACTGTGCACTTGAAAACGTGAAAATACGTGATTCAACAACATGAAGGCCGTAGCTCCCCCCCAAGATCTACCTTTTGGGTAGCAGATATGTCCTTGACATCCCTTTTCTTACTGCTTATATTACTGTATCACTTGTTGTAGCACTACAGCAGTACCTTTTCAGAAAGGAGTGGCACTACAAAATGACGTACACACATGATATACACAATTGTGACCCTAGCAGGTCATTGAAGTTCAAACATGTATAATATCGGCATGGCACTGTGGCCAAATACAAGGTATGAATGAATGTGTTTATCATTTCTTTGCCTTTGATTGATGCAACATTTCACCACAGAATCTGAGACAGTTTTACTTGTCTTGTTTTCAAGATGTTTTTGAAGGGACTTTTGTCATTTGTCAGGAAGTTTTGAGTTCAGGACTCAAGTAGTACTGTTTTTTTTTTCCTGGTGGCATCCTTTTCTAGAGGAAAACTGCAAATTTTGAAGGTCTCTTTGCAGGGTATTACCCACTATGTTACTGCTACACCCTCTTAAAAGAACAGTCATGATACAACACTGTTGAACAACCATACGTATGTTGTACTACTACACTACACGATTCAATAACAAAATATCATCCATTAAATACATCTATAGTAAAGTAATGCTGCGCATTGAAAATGGGAATGTTCCACTATGATTCTGTTCTTTCCCAAGGAATACTACACCATCTATTTGCCAGAAATGTGTTACTCGTCTTGATGGAATATTGCAACAAGTGTAGCATACACTTCTACACTTCTTTCAGAAGACTATTTCAAGAGAGTACTGCATCCGTTCAGGGAGTGTTTTTGAAGCTAACAATTTCTCCAGGTACTACTATATCTATTGATGCATTCTATTCCAAAGCAGGTTGCATTTTCTTGAAGGAATGCCCCACGGTGTTTTCAAGGAATGTATCACTCTCTTTGCAATGGAACAAAAGTAATGCTACACTACAACTCTTTTCTAAATATATTGTATACGGTTTCCGATGAATACTGCATAGACTAAGAGAGCTTTCTTGTTGAAGTAATTCTGTGCCTTTTTAACGGGACCTCACACGTTTGTTGGCATTTTCGAAGGAATGCTGCGCCCATGAAAGAGTCTTGCAAAGTATGCTAGTTTAAGCAATGTTCCATTTTCTCGTACTTTTGGTAATGGAAAACTGTAAAGAGTGATGCAGCGCTACTACACGTGCTTAAGAATACAACACACATCAAAAGAGTACTGCGTCCATTCAACGACTTTCTTTCAAGGACTTTCTTTACAGGTAAAACTCTTTCAAAGTACTACTACTGCATCTACTGACGCATTCTACTACACAGGAAGAGTACGTTTTTTTACACCATGCCCCACTGGCCTCAACTATTTTGCGCAATGTGTCCGGTACTCTTTGAATCAAATACTGCATCCAATGAAGGACTTTCTTTACAGGTTACAGGTAAGACTCTTTCAAAGTCCTGAATCATCTATTAAATCTATTAAAGCATTCTGTTACAAAGCAATGTTACACGTTCTCAAAGAAATACCCCACCATTCCCCCCCAATTATCCCAAAGTGTCAGTTTCCAGGTACTTCTGCTTTTGTTTGAATATGTCAAACCTAGACAGGAATGTGTATGCATGTATCCAAGATTCCAAGATTTGCACAGGACTCTTTGGGTAAATCTTGGAAACCAGAAACTCAAAAACTGAAAAACTGAAAAACTGAATCCTGAGGAGAGATCTTGAGACAGGATTCACGTGCATAAACATCACAGCACATCCTATGCCAAGCTTAGTCTCACATAGTACGCAAGCTCTTAAGTAAGAAATGTTGATCAAAATTTGACTTCCCAGGACCGGTAAGGTAAGCAAGCATAACGACACAGATGGCAATCATGTGAATCAATAGACAAACCAAGAAAAACAAATCCAGCAAAACCAAAAAACTAAAAACATGTTTTTGAGAGATTGTTTTCCCTAGTTTTTTTTGGTGTTATTTGGTTTTGAGATGGAAAAAACGAATGGATATGATCAATCAAGATATCAAAAAAAAATCAGTGTTGTTTTTGTTTTATGAGACTATTCAATGCGGAAAACCAAACCTAAAATGTTGGAAAACCAAAAACAATGAGTTGTTTTGTTTTTTTTGAGATATCCATTAAAAAAAACAACAACAAAATCCATGTTTTTTTTCCATTTCAAAACCAAAAATCAAACAAAACTAAGGACAACTAAAAATAACAATCTTTTGAGTCAAAACCACATCCTCTCAAAAGTGTTGTTTTTGTTTCTTTTGGTTTTGCTGAAGTTGTTTTTTGTTTCCCTGGTTTTGTTTGCTTTTCTCGATGTGAACCAAGACAAGTATGGTTGTAGGCATTATTGGCTGCATGAAAGGGTGAAGCAAATGATAGGGTGAAGCAAACCAGATCAAACCAGGGGGTGAAGTGGTTGGACAAAAAAAATGAATCAACCATTGCCATTGAACAAAAAGGCACTAGATATTATAATTACAACCCACATATATTTAAACATCCATGTGCAGAAACCTGTCCCCCATGAGCGCGTGACCATATATATATAAACATATGTATATATACACGTAATATTATGTCACTATGTAAAATTCAATAATTGCATTATATATATATACATTCATGTTTCACGTTGCCAGCAAAAATTCCCAGAGCGAAGCCATCAAACCAACGCGGCGCTGCCTTTCGCAGAATCTCTTGCACAGCCTCAGTATTTTTGTCGCTGTCCATGATCTTTTCCATATGAATGTGAAGTTGCAAAAGTACATAATACCGTTTGCATTTGTACACATACATATTATATATATATACACAGAACGTCGGAAAGAATTAGAAATTACAATTCACCAGCAGTGAGGGTGTGAAATCATGCATATGTTCATCTACAGGTATGTAGTGTGTGATATGTGTGTATGTGTGTGATATGTATTTGATTCTATGCATATGCAATCTAGGTATCCCCCTTTGCTGTAGTATCTATATAGTGGGCAATGAAGGCACCGTATAAACACCAGTGACCGCCTTCTGTATAATGATACAAGGTGGGGCATCATATCCAAATAACTTTTGTTAGACTATGAACAATATATATATATATATATTCATACATAAAGCTGATGTCTAATCAACCATGAGGATATTACAAGAAATTTGAAAATACGTCACTTCATGTGACCCCCACTGTGGCTTATATCCTTACACATATCATATAATTATTATATGTGACATTTCATCTGACGTATATTCTGACCTACTATCTGACATCTTCTCTGACACTCTATCTGAAAAATAACCTGGCATTCTATCTAACGTTCGATTCTATCTGACATATATATTCTGAGCTGTTATCTGACATTCTATCTGTAGTTTTGGATGCAATATGATGTAATCATATTTTCTTGGACTGAAACGATCCAAGATCCCAAATCATACACTGAAACAACAGAAGGCAAATCCCATAGGGAAAACCATGTTGATTTGGGAACTGGGCCATCAAACTTCCCCCTATCCCATCTCATTCTATTAGCTGGTTACGAGGTTATAATCATCCCCAATAAATCATCAATAAGCCAGGTAGGATCATTCCCCTTTACCAAAGTTCACGGTATTTTCCATAGCTCAACTGGTCGGATGTCGCGCCTGGTCCCATAGAAGGTTGGGGCTGCGGCAATCGTCCACTTGGGGTACGCCAACGTCTTGAAACTCCCTCATGCCCACCAAATGACACCTGGACCAGCGAGGTCAGGATGGGGATATGGCCGAGGCTGAAGTCAAAACTGAGGAAGAATTCGGTTCGTCATACATATAACTATTATAATATATCTATGAATGTTTATTATTATATATAAAGATATATACACAACTATACACACCTACATATATATATACATAATATTCACATCATTATATAATAATATGAAAATAATCATATAAATATAGATACAATGGCTGGCAAAAGATCAAGATCTCCCATGTTCAATTCCATCGCAGCTGAAATCGGGGTCTCGCCAAGCTACAATTCACCATCGGAGTTGCTGAACTGGATGTGCAGCAATTCTACCCGAAGCGTGTTTCCTCGCAAGTGGAACAAATTGTTTGTTAATTTGCCTGAATTCACCCACTGGTGTCACCATATAGGGGAATTGGGGTCCTGATGTTCCTGTGTTTTTTTCATCCTTGTTGGTGAAGTGAAGCGAAATCTAGCCGACAAAAGGTTATGTATTACCATCCCCATCTGAAAAGAAAATAATGGACTATAGGGACCAAATGGGATCAATGTATCAAAGCTGTCTTATAGGGCCTATAGGGAATCGGGAATCCATGGGAATATAATATAGTGCAATCACTGTTTTTGCAATGATCCAAACTCATCATTGTAGTATAATCCCACCTAACCTTGGTTGGTCCCGCACTGGGCATGTTCCATGCTTGATTCAAAGTGGCTGCTGATCTCAAAGATGTTGCAGAGTTCATGAGTGGTACAATAATGCAAATGCTTATGACTCAACATCTTGAATTTACTTCCTAAGCTTATCTCTAAATGATATCAAGTATGCGTATTCATGGCATTTCAAAGGTGACAATGATGATAAACCAGAGGATTTAGAGGTACATAGTTAATCATGGTTACATACCCTTTTAGTCGAAAAAAAAACATGTGTGGACTGTTGTTCAAATTGTCTCTGTACTCCACACACTACCTCGAATCCTTTAAACCAGTTCCACTCATCATTTTTTGGAAATCTATTGCAGGGACTCAACTCAGTTTCTTGTCTGAAAGTAGGCTCCCGGATTCGATTCCACAGTTATTCACACCTCATTTCCCCACCCTTCCATTGCCACAATCCGGCAAAGGAGCCCAAAGAATCCAGCATGCGAGCATTCAGCGCCATTGTTGTATTGTTGTTGTTGGCTTTCAAGGACCGCCTGCGGGCGATGTCACCAATACTGGCTGCGAAAACACAAGTACCCTCCGGTGTCATCAACCATGGCTGGGAAATTCCCTATGAACGGAGGTTTTCATTTGAAAAACATCTGTAAATAGTGGATTTTCCAGCAAGCCATGTTTCTTTACTATTAAATAGGCTACGTTTGAAAAAATCATTCGCCAAAAAAACCTGTTTCCTCCCGTCGGAACCCGATACGTTAAAAGAAAGGAACGACCCGTGAGGGATGGTCACCTTCGCCGAGAAAGTGCTCAGGAATCAGAGCGTGTCCACCACAGATATACAATTTTGTTTCACAAAGTTCATGGAAAGCAAATGATGTATATACACATCCATATACCATAAAATCATATAAAATCTATATGTATGTAATGTAATGGACTGTGATGTAATGTACTGTGATGTAATGTACTGTGATGTAATGTACTGTGATGTAATGTACTGTAATGCAATGTACTGTAATATAATATAATCTAATCTATAATGCAATGTATGTATGTATGTGTGTGTATGTGTGTACATTCTTACAGCCGTAGCATACAATAACATGATACCCCAGTGAGATCCAACTGGGAACACCTGGGCATGTCCAGGTCCACACAGGAACCCGCTGGATTCAGTTCCTCGCGTTGGTGGCCTAGCACATGTTGCTTGATGAATCGCCCACCTTTGATTGGCGCACTCCCCATGATTGCATGCCATTACTCATGTTTGGGCTGATTCTCCCTAAGATTTTCTTAGGGCAGCTGCCATCTGGTTGTTTCAACGAATCCGCCAAACATGAACAACACATTATACGCTCGTCATGTCTTACCGTCTCAAATATTGTTGGGAATGGTTCGAAGCACCACCAACCAGACCATGTTTGCTGCTTCAAATCTACGGGGTTCCATCCCAAAAGGTCCCTCTTTTGGTCCCAAAAGTATGTGACCAAAACATGTGCCAGCCTAGGTCTTCTATCCTAAAATCTACTTGGGGTAAGGAGATATACTCAATTTCTGGAACCAAATCAGCAGATCAATCAGATCGCGCCTGATGTGTTCCCGATCTTCGATGCAAAAGAAACTCAGGAGATCACTTCCATCCAAATCCCCGCGCCCACGCTGCCCTGTCGACCAAGTCACGAAGTGCACGAACGAAAGTTGATCGGCTTGGTCTGAAAATTGGTTACCTCCAAAATCCTCGAAATACATTGATTATTATCTCTACAAATATCTACAATATATTTGAAAATCGTGTCCATGAGGGGGTACATCCCATTTAACTATACTGGAACTGAGATGAATCATGGCAGGTTTCCTGAAGGGTAACTTTCCAATTTTTGTGGAACGTTCATGTTTTTCCTGTGAGATGGTCAGGGACGCAGCAAAAACATGCAAAGAACAGATAGGCAAATTTCTACAAGTTTCTTAGTGGCCCTATCACTTCTACATCACACTGCACAATATATACGTTACAAGAGCTATTTTCCGGTAATCAAGCTTGTTCTATGGGAACAAAACCTGTTTATACGCATTTATACCTTGTATAGATATACTATAAATAGATATATGATATAAGTCAAATGATGCATTTTCCAGCACAAAAACGGAAGTTTTCCAACACCAGAGGCTAGGCTACGCCGCTACGCGCGCCCGTGCGGTGAATCGCCTTGCAGGAGCATCGTCGAAAGCTGCCGGGAATCTTCCTGTGATCGAATCCATGGCGTCCATGGCGAAGCCAGGGGAGATCCACTGGGCATGTAGCGGTATAATAACTATATATATATATAGATACAGTGGTATATAACATTATATAACTATATAATTTTAATTTACCATAGTTGATGAGTATGAGGAGATTTGTCATTATTTTTCCATCCCATGGTTGATTTTGAAGATTAGTTTGAAACATGATTCCTTCTCGCTGAAAAGTCAGGGCCTCGGCCTTGGATGCCTTGGCTTCGATCATGTCACTGGATGCTTTCAGGGTGGTTGGTAGTTTCACCGAAAATCCCAAATCAATGGCCATTCCAGGATCCTAAATTGGAGGTACCAACCATATATAAGGCCTATATAAGGCCTAAATTTCAGGGAATATCCCCACAAAATATGGCCTTATATGGTACAGTACCTCCATAAATTGGATCCTGGAATTCCCATTGACCAAAGACCTGTTTGGATTCAACTGTCTGGTATGAATTCCTGGTGACTCGTTGCCATAAAGAGAAAAAACGTCTTACGTCTCAATGACCAACAAAGCCATTGGGCCAAGGGGGTGTGATACCTTTATATAAACTTTACATATTCATACATATTCAACTTACATGATGCTGGAAATGGATCTCATATCAGTCTTGAAGCAGCTCCCTTTCTACGGTCCAGATGTGGTGAATTCCCGTAAGTCTGGTGCCAAGGTTCTGTCAAGTGAAGCTTCTCATCAGTCCTAGGCCCCCAAGGTCTTGATAGGAAAAGTGATGGAAAAATGGGAGAATCTCATTGGGGCTTACTTTTTTGATTTTATGGGATTTAATGGTGATTTAATGGTGATTTAATGGTGATTTAATGGGATTTAATTAATGGTGATTTAATGGGATTTAATGGTGATGATGTCAGGAACCTGAACAACATTCTTTACACTATAGTTCTTGGGCATAGAAATCTTGTGTGGGACGGCTTCAGCCACATGATCCTGCATGTCGTGGTTGAAATAAAGGGCTTCGGAAATTCAGGAGATCAGCTGGTTCCGAACTAGCTGGCTACTTCATACTTCATCGAACGAAAAATTGCAATCCCATTCCCCTATCAACCACCTGGTAGGTATCCAACCAATGGACAATTTACTGTATCTGAGGGCTTCTTTAGGGTTTTTACTGTTTTTTTCCCAGGTTTCTTTAAGGGTTTATGTAAATATTGGCGAACACCAATATTGCCAGACAGCCGAATCCCCGCAGAGGGCATCAAACACGTCTCTGGGTTCGCAAACCCAGAGCCATCAAGTTATACTGTAGCATCCCAACATAGTGGAAGGCCACAAAGTACTGCAAGGGTCACCAAGAGTGATGGTTCCGACATGTTCCGACAATAATCCCGAAAGAGTTTCGGGCATAGCACAAGTGCTGGCCGAAAAACGAAGAACAAAAGTGATGTTTAAGCCGAAGACATGAGAAATATCTAGGGACCCTTCTTGTAGGGCTTCCCCCAATGACGCCGAGACACTCCACTACTGCGTCACAGAAACCCAGAAGCAAAGCCTGACAACCGGGGATAAACCTTGGGGGATGGACTGATATCAGGAATGGTTATTGGAATATGTTGGAATATCATAACCAACCATAACCCACCCAAACATGTTACGGAACATGTCTACGCCTTTTTTTGGCTTAAAACCTTGGGTTCTCAGCAACCCCAGAAAAGGAATTGGACGAAAAATAGAGCACCAGAAATGGCTTTGCAACCAGCATATCATGGGCTCATGGGACCATCATTAGCCCATGATGGGCTCCAACATTATTCATCATGCCACACATTGCTGGCGATCTGACCTGCCAAAAGGGCGTCTACAGTACTATAAAAGTAAACAACAATCACAGGAAGAACTAATCAGCACATTAATTGGTTTCTTGATTGTAGTATTTCAATGTGAGTTTGGGATGTTGTTTTGGGCAGCTAAGACTTCCGTGACAGCCACAGAATGGACCTGGTGATCTGGTGAGGACCTGATGACGTGGAGTTCTGACACCGCTCAAAGGTAGACAACCATTTCTTGGATCTCAGATGGTTTTGTTATTTCTAAACACGACCATCATTCTATGAAGACATCTGAGCCCACACTGTTTGGATTTGTTGATGCTTTTTAAACTCGTGATTTTGGCTGTTCATGCTTGATATGTTCAATTAAACTTTTTCCTTGATCCGCCTGTGATTATCCATGTGCCAGCTCACCGTGATGTACAACCAGTCTCACCGGGTATCAGCGCGACGCTAAAATCATGCAACCAAGAGGCTGATACGGCCTCTAAATCAATGGTTCTTACCTTCAGCCTCAACCCCATCTTCACGTTCCTCAAGTTGCTGTCCAATCTCACATGTTTTCACGAATATGTCAATGGATCTGCACCAAGAACTCGGTATAAAACCCATCCACGATGCATATCCCAAGTATGACTGTGTGAGTTGGACCGTGGACGAATCTTCAGCACTGCCATAAAAACATCTACATATGGACGAGGTAAACAACCATAGCTGTGGAAAATCACCATTTTAAAAGATAACTATGTTAGTTTACTGGAGGGTATGTATATATATAACAGATTATATAACTATATATGATTATATATGTATACATAGTGTGACTATTTGAGTAGTACTTGCCTGGTGTAGTTTCGGTTCCTGAATGCCTTCTCTCCTGTGTTTCCGCAAAGTGGGCATTTCAGCATCGCAGCCTTTGGACTAGTTGAGATATGACTACAGCCATCATTGTAACACACCACCACCACCATCACCATCACCCATCACCATCACCATCACCATCACCATCACCATCACCATCACCACCATCGAAACCATAACCTTGATCATAAACGTAACACAAACAACATCATAATTTCATAATAATAATGACAAAAATAGTCACAACCATCACATCACCAAATTCTACTTACCACAGCATTAGGCCGATTTCTAGTACTAGTAGTCATACTCTTGAAACCACAAAGAAATCATATCCCACAGCTTTGTTTGCAATACTGGCAAACTAACTATGGTGGTTGTATTTCCCAATTCCTTTGCCAACCAACTCATTTTGCTGATTGAAGTGGCTGCATCATCTGCATCCGGATCGCATGCACAACACCAATGACCAAGAAACAACTTGCCTTGCGTTCGAGCTCTGAGCGGTGCTGTGCTGTGCTCAACATCCCTGCTGAAACATGGCTTTATCCCTGAACCAGGGATAACGGATGTATCAACCCAGTCTGGCTTGATACAGACCATCATGAAATCCCAAAATGAATCGCATAATAAAATCAGGTCTAGTTTATTTCTGAACTCAACAAATTGTGGTGGAAGATAAATACCAAACCGTGTGGGGAGCATAAATGTAATCCATACTGTCCTGATCGAAGGAAGTTTAGAAGCCAAACTTCCGACAATATGGACAGATAAAAAGCAGAGACGGGAAGAGTCAGAGAGAAGAGAAGAGTAGAAGAGAGAAGATCAGAGAAGAGAAAGAGTCAGAAGAAAGAAGCTCAGATGCGCGAAAAGGTGGGAAAGTCGCGAAACACTCGGTTTTTCCAATGATTTGTGGCCAGATGAGAGATGAAAAAGTGCACGCCGTTGTGGCACGAAGCACATTTGCAAGTGAAAAAGCTAAAGACACCTCATGTTCAGAGCACTTTTGGAAGTTGAGATGTCGAAAAAATGGACGCCGTCGTGGCGCGAAGCACATTTCAAAGTCAAAATGTACAAAACACCTCAGCTTCGGAGCACTTTTAGAAGTTGCGATGTCGAAAAAGTGCACGCCGTTGTGGCGCGAAGCACATGTCCAAGTCAAAATGTACAAAACACACCAGGTCCGGAGCACACCGTTGTGGCGCGAAGCACATTTCGAAGTCAAAATGTACAAAACACCTCAGCTTCGGAGCACTTTTAGAAGTTGCGATGTCGAAAAAGTGCACGCAGTTGCGGCGCGAAGCACATTTCGAAGTCAAAATGTACAAAACACACCAGGTCCGGACCACTTTTGGAAGTTGAGCTGTCGAAAAAGTGCACGCCGTTGTGGCGGGAAGCACATTTCGAAGTCAAAATGCACAAAACACCTCAGCTTCGGAGCACTTTTAGAAGTTGCGAGTTGTGGCGCGAAGCACATTTCGAAGTCAAAATGTTAAAAACACCACCTGTCCGCGCCACTTTTGGACGTTAAGATGTCGTTTCGCGTGGCGGGCGCAAGGGATTGTGCACCTTGTCAAAAGTGAGCAAAAAGTGAGGGTTTTGTAGCATGTCCAAAAAACGATGGCAGGGGTGGGACATTTGAAGAGGATCTGCAAAGATGCATGTCGCGTGGCAGGCGCAGTACAAAAGACATGTTCATCAGAGATGTTAGGAGGTCAGGGCGCTGATTTCCTGAGAGGGGTTGCATTTTGGAGCATCAGATCTGTAGGTTTGTTAAGATGATTTTGCGTGACAGGTGCAGCGCTTCGTATGACCTGGCATCACTTTTTCGTGGCAGGCGCAGTACTTTAGACAGGTGGAGTGGAAAAATGGCAAATGCAATGGTACGAGGCCGGCAGCTCTGCACCCAACTTTCCATTTTTGAAGGATGTCTCGCAGAATTGCTTCGTTTTTCATGTTGCCAACTTCAAAAAATGATGAAGTCTCGCTGAATTGCTTCGTTTTTGATGTTGTCAACTTCAGACAATGAGGAAGTCTCGCAGAATTGCTTCGTTTTTGACGTTGACAAGTGCAAAAAATCAGGAAGTCTCGGCAGAATAGCTTCGCTTTTAAGCTTGCAGATAGATAGATAGATAGATAGATAGATGGATGGATGGATAGATAGATAGACAGATGGATGGATAGATAGATAGATAGATGGATAGATAGATAGATAGATAAATAAATAGACAGACAGAAAGATAGATAGATAGATAGAGATAGAGATAGAGAGATAGATAGATAGATAAATAGATAGATAGATAGATAGATAGATTGATAGATAGATAGATAGATCGATAGATAGATAGATAGTTAGATAGATAGATAGATAGCTAGCTAGCTAGATAGATAGATAGATAGAAAGATAGATAGATAGAAAGATAGATAGATAAGATAAGATAAGATAAGATTAGACTAGACTAGATTAGATTAGATAGATAAATAGATAGATAGATAGACAGACAGACAGACAGAGAGACAGATGGATACATAGATAGATAGGTAGGTAGGTATAGTCAGAGAAAGAGACAGAAAGAGAGAGAAAGAGAGGAGACATCAATCACCTTTCGATCCATCAGTGGCTTCGCTCTGCCATCCGTGATTCACAACAACCAACCTCTCCTATAGTTTTCCTGCCTTGTGCGGTACTACTGGTATAGATTACAAGTCTATTTTACATGTAGATTCACAAACATTGTATTATTGTATGAGTGGCGGACAAAAATACTTACAAAGGACATGGCCAGATGAAGGTTTGTACTTTCAAATGCTATGTGTAAAAATAGGATATCGGCAAGTGGGTGGTCCCCTATCGGCTGTGAGGGTTTTCACGCAAATTTGAACATCCCAAGTCCACACCCTACTACTCTTGTCTTCCGCTCATTTGGTCGGTTACTCATGCTCGTCTTTCCTGGCACAGTTGTAAATCCCCTCAAGTTCATGATTTTTCGTCGAGGTTGTCTCCAGATTTGGAAGTCCATTTCGTCCAAACATCCGCCATGTGAAAAAAAACGCACCCAGTCAGCCAGATTGCGAGCAATCATGTCCTGCTGGACAAATGCAGCCTGGTTACTACGTAGGATAAGATGTCAGTCATGCTGACAGACTCATTCGACTGAGCTACCCTGTATGCCTCAAGCCGAAGCGGGCGAAGCTGCCCGTGTCAAGAATTGTGACTGGGATGGATACTATATCGTTGGTTTTTCCCAAATGGCATAAACCTCCAATTTTGATTTGAAGACACATATCATCAAGAGCTGTATCTGTATATATAGTAGATACACAAGAACCCCTTTGTAAAGTCTCCGTTTCTATATGTTCAGTAGCCGAAGCAAACACCATCAGCTTTGCGAAACTTAGCAAAAACAAAGTTTGAAACATCGAGCAAAACCACTCATAGCGAAACAACAAAAAGCTCTAACTGTTCGACTTACTGGTGCTTGGTAGGGAATGGGAGAATGACCCATTATAACTATTAACACTCATCCTATTCCCCCATTCCCTACTAATCACCAGGCAACACAAACCACGGTCGTCGTTGCCACATGGTGCCACCAAGCAGCGGCAGTTGCGAAAGTTGCCACGTTGCCCACAACAAAGAGCCAGGCGGCCTTTGAGCATAAGCCAATCATGAAAGATGGCAATAGGATGATGTAGGCCACATCTCTGACCTGGAGATATGACAGAGGAGATAAAACCCAGCTTTGGCAATTCTGAATCCTAAAAAATGATGCTGCAAAAACACAGAGTAAACATCAGTAAGCTGACAACAAGTCGGATGGTTTTATCTAGTTGCACCATAGGAAACATATGACATGCTTGGATTTCTGGGCTGCCCAATGGTGGAACGGAACCCTCGGGAGGCTGATGAAGATTAAGCAAACATGGCAATAACAAAAAAAACATCCCTGTGTGCATTCTGCAGAGAAGTTGTGCCCACTAAACCGTTTACAAACACAGCCTTATACTACAAAATGAAGCTTGAATCTGAACCAACCCCCCTTGCTACAAAATGGTTTGGGTGTT
>Ga0126342_10008377_pt1 | contig 18518 bp, 18 predicted proteins | sample Cyp1metagenome_FD_92528 | JGI IMG/M metagenome (GOLD analysis project Ga0126342, IMG submission 92528) | Coral microbial communities from Lord Howe Island, Old Settlement Bay, Australia - Cyphastrea 1 metagenome | ecosystem: Host-associated > Invertebrates > Cnidaria > Coral ...
AGCTTCAGCTCGGCTGGCACGCAGACAAGGCGTCAGGTGTCGACATTCCAACTCCAATGTCTGCTGGTAATCATTCTCCCGGAAGGTGAAGCGACACAGCCACTGCGCAGTGCGAAAGAGATCACGGAGCTGGGCACGCACCGGCTGCGTATCTTGGACTCCCTCCGGCAGAGCAGCACCCATGTCAGCGGCCGCTCGCAGGACCAGCTCGTGGTAGAGGACGACAGTGCACTGGCAGTTGGAGTCGGCCAAAGTCAACCGCAAAGCGAAGCGCCTCTCTGTGCCTTCGGTAGGGTGCGCCTGGTCACAGGAGGGGATGCGTCATGTATAAATTCCTGCCACGCAAAAAGCCGCGGCGCCCACGGCGACACCTGAGAACCAAGCGCGCCACCAGAGCCAGCCCACTGCCGTACACGCCTGCCACGCAAAGTGGAAGTCGATGTGTCCAAATACCGCACCTGCCACGTGAAACGAAGGTGGATGTCTCAGCGTGCCACGCCTGCCACGCAAAGTGCAAGTGCCACGCCTGCCACGCAAAAAGCCGCAGCGCCCACGGCGACACCTGAGAACCAAGCGCGCCGCCGGAGCCAGCCCGATCCCATACGTGCCACGCCTGCCACGCAAAGTGGAAGTCGATGTGTCCAAGTACCACGCCTGCCAGGTGAAACGAAGGTGGATGTCTCAAAGTGCCACGCCTGCCACGCAAAGTGCAAGTGCCACGCCTGCCACGCAGTTGTGTGTGAGCAAGTTGTGTGTGAGTAAGTTGTGTGTGGACAAGTTGTGTGTGAGCAAGTTGTGTGTCGACAAGTTGTGTGTGGACAAGTTGTGTGTGAGCAAGTTGTGTGTGAGTAAGTTGTGTGTGGACAAGTTGTGTGTGGACAAGTTGTGTGTGTGAGTAAGTTGCGTGTGGACAAGTTGTGTGTGAGCAAGTTGTGTGTGTGTGTGAGTAAGTTGTGTGTGAGCAAGTTGTGTGTGGACAAGTTGTGTGTGAGTAAGTTGTGTGTGAGCAAGTTGTGTGTGGACAAGTTGTGTGTGAGCAAGTTGTGTGTGTGTGTTGTGTGTGAGTAAGCTGTGTGTGGATAAGTTATGTGTGAGCAAGAGACGACGACGGGAGGAGGCGGACGGCGGGATGCAGAACCAAAAACAAGAACCCCACACAAAGATGTGGGGAACAAACACAGCTCGAGAGTGTGCGAATACGCTCATGTTTGATGGCTATATGGCAAAATGTGTTTCTATGGACCCATAACTTTGCCATCTTCACTACTAATCGCTCCATCGATCATTTTGACCGTTAGATATAATGCATTATAATGCTGGGTAGATTAGAAAAAAACCCAAATCAGAAGTAAACCCACTTTGCTTTAATTCCCTCCATAACCATCATCTACAATCTACGGTCGCTGTGCTGTCGCTACAATTTACCATCATCCATTTCCATAATTTTGCTGGTCAATAACCAGATTCTAATATCAAAACTAAGTAAATCAGAAACCTTTAGATAGTATTCAAATATGAAAGTTAAAGTTTAGATAATTTTGGTCGCTGAAAATCCTCACGTTTCATGGTCATCGCACCCACCAAACGTCGCCTCTCTGCGATCCATCTCCGCCATGGCCCTCTGCTTTCGTTTGGCCTTGAGGCGTTGTTCCAGATCCTTCACCTGGGAATGGGGTAGCTTCACCACCCAACAAACACTGGGGAGGTGGAAGCAACTGAATGTTGGGATTCAACCACCCAACAACTAAGAGCAAATTGGGAGAGAAGGAACCAAAATTGGGAAATCACCAAAAAGCCATGCAATATACAGGAACTGTACCATCAAGATGTGCAAACAAAAGTGGGTCCAATTCTCGCCAATCAGCAACGGGTCAAATCAACGGCTACAAGTACAAGCCAATCAGCGCTTCAAAACATGCCTGAAAATTCTGAGCGCTACCCGTTTTGATGCCCTGCTTCTCTATGGTTTTCATGGAGGTTCATACTTTCGGATTTGGGATCAAACCCGCTCTTGGCTGTGCCGAAATATGAAACCCTCTTGGGATCATCAAAATCAGCCAGGAAAACTCAGGAAATAAGGATGGGGTTGATCAGTTGATCCCCCCTCTGATATCGTCTGAAAACTGCCCTCACCTCCTGGCTCTGGCCACTGGTGAGGCGCTCGGCCTCTTCCTGGTAAATGTGGGCTGTGGAAAATGTGGATTTGACCAGCATAACAATATACATATACATATAAATGTTGTGTATATATATATAGTTGGCCTTTGAATGCTGTCGAGCTTTCATTAGCGCAAATGATGCGCAATGACGTAAAACCAGGAAACCGAAGATTCACTGATATGACTGATCTGTGTTTTGTGTGAACCCGTCGATTTTTGGGGGGCCAATCATGTTGCCCCATGCCACAATAGCAATTTCACAAACAAGCAAGGATGATGCCTGGGGTGAAAACCAGTATTTGGTTTAGACGCTGGAACTCTCATTCTCACTGCACGGCCATCTGGGTATTTTCTCATCTAAAAATAGGTCGAACAAATCACACGCGTTCGGCAAGTTTTGGCCAGCGCCTGTGCCTTTCGAAACTGCTGCCACTGCTGATCAGAAAATGGCATCTCGGGTCTGGCAGCCATAGGCAGATCACAAAAGACTTTCTTGCTTGTGCTTCCAACCTCTCATTTGGGATCATCTGAATGAAAATGACGTCTGTCCAAACAAAAAAACACATGAACACTGTAGATATGTATGATGAGGCCCCAAACACCAGTAACTCGCCACCACAGCAACAACACAAAAAACCCTTCTCCAATCCCAATGAATTGTACTTGTGGGTTTTTAAAGATGTGTTCCCATCATATCATCAATGGATTGGTTAAAGGGAAAATCTACAGGAAACCCTGGTTTGTACCAAAAATCATAGGGGGGAAGCCTGTAGATTTTCTTACACCAAGTCAACGATATCAGTCAGATTTTATCTCTCCAACCAGGGTTGCCTCGGCATCAGAAGCACCTCCCAGCCCCACCTCTGGGCCCTCAAGGTCTGTAGCTCCTCCTCCAACTGCTTCACGCGCAACTTCAGCTCATCAGCCTCCATTTTTGGGGCTCGAAAGTTATGGCTAAGATGCTGCTTGAAGCAAAATAACCAAATAAAAAGGTATGAAAATTTTGAGTTAAGAATCAAACCCCATCCCCCATGAGTTCCCCATCAAAGTTCCCCACAATCAAAGCTCAAGGCTGAAGGCTCTCGCCTCTTGCGTCAGCTGCCTCTCTCGTTCAGCATCCAACTCTTTGTGATGGCTGGCCTCCTTGCTGTCGATCGTTTCAAAGAGTTTCAGGTGCCAAGAGTGACAAATCTGTGAGCTTCAGGGGACAGTCATTAATTTCAAGTTGATTCCTGTGTTAGTTAACATCCGAAACCCAACACCATCAACCAGCCCTGATGTTCAATTTGGGGTGTTGTTCTCTTCAAAAAATCCACCCTGTGCCTTCTGATTGGTTTAGGGTTTAGGGTTTAGGATTGGTTTTTAATCGGGTTTAGAAAGTAGTACAACTGTGAGGGCCTTGGCTGTTTGGCTAAGACAAAACCCTGGCCGTCGTGCCTGCTGCCGCCGTTGCAGGGCTTGAAGCTCACTGCGCGCCTGCGCAGCAAGGGCGGCTGCCAGGCCCTAAATGGGAGGGGTAAGAATAGTCCCCATTGGGGCACCAAAATGGAGGGTAACGAACTCGTCTCGAACGATCTTGGGAAACCCGTTCAGGGAGATACAAACTTCGTGACCTCCCGCAACTCCAGCCAAAGCCATCCTGAAGCTGATCAGGACTCAGTTGTTGCAAGTGGCCCTTGGTGCTTTGGAGGCCCTTTTCCTCAGCGCTGACAGCCCTGGTCAAAGTTCAACAGTTTTAGTGGTGGAGAAACCTGCTGGACCCTAAAAAATTGCAAAACATGAAGTGCCTCTCCGCACGGCTGATGAGGTGACTTGGTGACAAACATCGCTCTGGTGGCAAGATCCAAAAGACTTCACAAAATAAAAGCTTCAAATCCCCATGTTCGGCTAGATCCCTATAAATCCCAATTTCTATTGGTTAAATCCCCAATAATCCAACTGGCACCCCTCAAATGCTCAAGAAAACCTGAGACCCGCGCCGCGTTGCTGACCGCCAGCTGCACCTGCTGACACAACAGAGAAGGAACCACCGAACCTCACCCGAAACCATTGGAGAGCTCCTACCAGCAATCTGCTGATGGGAATCCAATCTCCCCCGAAATTGTACATTTACTGAGCCCTCAAACCGAAGTCGATTTTCTCAACACTTGGGAGAAGCCAACGGCGAAAACGGATCATCCCCGAACCAGCGACTGGGGATTGTGAATCTTGGCAAGGAATCCTCATGGAACTGTGAGGAAGGGGAAATTTTACTAATGGGGCAAGTGTTTCCTATCCTTTTCCATAGATATTGCTCACTAAAAGATTCAAATAAAAGTCTGTGACTATTTTTCCCAAGTTTTAGACTTATCATGCTACTTATCCCATCTGTTCTTTCGTGCTTGAAAATCTGTTTCAAACTGGATTTCCAATGATTTCCAATATCATAGAATTGGATGATGGGAAAATTTACAGGAAAGCCCTATATTTGATGGTAAAAACCATGGTTTCCTGTAGACTTTCCCTTAAACCAATCCAATGACAATAATTGCCATTGAATCTCCAATGATTTGCCAATGAACCCTTCACCAAAACGCGCCAAAAATTCGCCTCGCCTGGGCCCGCTGCTGTTCAGCCTCCACCACCTGTTGCTCCGCCTCCTTCCGATGCACCTGGGGCTGCTATGCCACTGATCATCATTGATTCACTAGTTAGTATGGCAAGTGAATTTTAGGAAATATGTCAGAATAGAACAATAAATCATAGTAACTTGCTGTAGTAAATTGACATTTATAGTATTTAAAACAATTCAATCATTTACTAGTACCGATTCATATTAGCTGTGAAACATCCGGGTTACTCCATCAACGGACGGCCTGGGCTTCATCCACCTCTGCTCTCAGATTCTGGATGTTCGCAGCAATCTCCTAGCGCCGAAGCGGTGGTGGCATCGTTGCGTCTCGGGTGAAAGGGGCTACCCCCAGGTGAGCAAAGATACTGCTCAAATGATGACACATATCTCGTTTTCTTCCCCACCTTCATAGATATCTTTACCTTTTTCCAGTCCAGATATCCGATGTATATATATATATATCATATATATGTGATATATATATCCCATATATCCCATATATCACATGTATTCCATATATCCCCGTGATTCTTGTCTTCCCAATATTCCATGGCCATATTTTTTCTGCGTCCGCTCCCAGGCTGGCTTTCGGCTCCTGAACCTTGGTCTCAGCACAGCAGACCCAAAAGAGCACGAACTCTGCCTGGCACTGGAAAACTCCATGGGATCTGCTTGTCCAAAGTGATCCGGATTTCTGGGGATTTAAAAATTTATGGGATTTATGACTGATTTATGGGGGATTGAGATGGATTAAGCCTAATTTTTGGGATTTATGAGGATTGAAACATATTGAAACGATAAGAATTGTGGGTATGAGGATAAACTCGAGCTTTGCAACCCAACAGCAGGTTCCAGCATTCCAGGGTTCAGGGTTGCAGGGTGTAATGCCAGTTTTGAGTGCCTTGCACCCGCAATCCACCCGTCCTAGACCACAGATTGCAACCAACAAGCACAGCCGTTGTGAACCTAACAGATAACAATCGTGGTTTGTAACCACAAAAAATATGAGTTACCCCAGAATCCAGCAGTCGATCATACGTTCCCCAAAATTGACATTAAATTGCGTAAATCCCCGTCATTTCTTGACAAAGCCATGTGAACTCCTCGGGTATATATTGCGGCAATGTTTGGAAAAAATAACTTCAACAGCATCGACATCAACCCCAACCACAACTCCAGAGTCCTGCGTGCTATTTGTGTCAAGGTTTGAGGGATTCTACCGCAACACCACCAGGTACACTGTCATTGTTGCATGGCTTCCGACACTCAAAGATCTGTCTTATGAAAATGCTGTGACAAATACCAATATATAAATCCTATAGTACAAACATCATGTTGTTGATTTACCTTACATTATGCCCCCATACATGTCTTCATCCCTTGCCAATTGATGGGATTATTAATTCTTTTAACGAGACCAGACAACATTGCACGACCCCAACTGCATCTACCTGCAGCTGCTTCCTTTCTGTGTCGATGTTACGATACCTGCAAGACCAGTTGCAATGGACAGTAGGTGAGAGCAAAAGCAGCCATGTGCAATAGAAGACTCACCAAAAGAAGGTCCAGGACTACAACCAAATTGCAAAACGGCTAAAAAGTGAAGAACTCTTTTTCAACTTTCCATCGGAACCCACCTCTCAGCCTCCTCCTTCTGCTGGGACATTCTCTTTTTTTCGCTGAGGGCATTTCTCTTCCTGCAGGGCAAACGACCACTGCTCTTCGACATACCAACACAAATAGAAGAATTGCAGCACTGATAGCAGCAATGAAAAAGTAAAGTAGGACACGGAAGAGGAAAAGAAATGACAAGAAAAACTCTGGAAATCCAGATGCATTGGGAACCCAAAATCTCTCCTGGTGTAGAGATCCCGTGCCACATCCTCTCGCTGGGCCTCAGGTGATATAACCCCTTCCGCAGCCACTGAAAATCGCAGGAGAAATGGTTGATAGGCTGATCAAATGTTGTTAGCTAATGCAGTAGTACTATTACTTACTATAGTGATTAGCTACCTGTTCCAGGTGAAAAAAACATCTCATACCCATGATCCTTGTTTCTCAACTTGCTCTTGCTCGTTGCAAGCCCCATGATTGTTAAAAAAACACCACGTGGCTTCTGTCACTGTTCACTCAATGCATTTGACCTTGGATACCCTGCAAAAAAGACCATTCTTAGCTGAATAGTGAATAGTGGATTCTCCATATCATGGCTTGAATTTAACCTATCGAACCTACTAAGGTTGACCTAATGTGGGGTTGTCTAAGAATAGGGTATACCCAAAAACTGCCATGTTCGTGGGAAAAATGATTCCGGAATCCGCTGGAATTGGGGCTATGTTGATTTGATGGAACCTGACATTGGATATCTTCCATTTATAGTGTTGTTCCTACAGTTTTTTCATTTATAGACAGATGTTTTTCCCTACAGATTTTCATGTGGCGTGTTTCCAATCGGTTCAAAATAAAATGTGGATTTCTTGTCTGGTGTCCTTCTTCATAACCCCAAAAAGTCCAGCCCGCCTTGTCCGCAGCCAGCTTCTCATACTCCGCTCGAAAAGCGATGGAGCCTGAAACCTCGCGGGAAAGAGGCTGACAATTGTGTCTGGATAAATGGAGAAATTATGGCACTATTCACCAACCTGGATTCAGGCCCACAATGGGCAATAATGGGCATACCCCAATCCTAACCATTCCGATGAGGTCGCAGTGAGGGTGAGGTCCTAATCAAATCTATCCGCGAGATTTCCTGCGAGAGCCAGCTGCTGAATTTCAGGGTGTGTTATCTAGCAACATTCTAGAGAATCGATAATCCACGAGGTGCAGGTTGTTTCCTGAAAGCCATCTTCTTGCCTTTGAAATATCGGAAAAGCACTATTCATGCTATTTTAGTACCCAAAAAAATAGATTGAAGACTAAATTACATACTATAAATTTGCCACTATGTTCAAGTCTTTCTGGAGGATGCAACCCTCTGCGAAGTTACCAGTTTGCTATCGAAAATCACCATTTTCACTGAGTAAATTATTCTCACTCAATGGGCCTTTTTCGGAAAGATTTTCCATGGCTATCTCCAATTCCCAGAGGGTATACCCCCACTATCCCAATAGATTCATCGCTCCTGTTCCAGAAAGGTGGTCAGCTCCTTCCCCTGGCGCTGAGCTGCAGCCTCCACATCCTCAGTGAAACCAGTCGAAATCATGGTATGATTGGATGGGAAAACTATGGAAAAAATGATATCAAATGGGAAGAATTAGCATATAATATATATATATATACAGATATATATATATATACAGTTTATATAGTCATGCATACATATATACATATAATGGAATAACCTCAACATAATGATAAATGGGATATCGGGATATGGAATAATAAAAGGAATAACCAAATGGATGGGATGGTGAATGGAATCACCAAATTCTTCACGAATCCGACTTTGTCTTCAGGTCGAATCTACTTTTCAAGATATTCCATTGTGCTACTCATCCGATGTGGGAGGCCACAGGGAAATCAATGGTTGGAAAGAGTCCATATCCTGAGAAGCCATCACCGTGGATTCTTTGGGGTTCAGCCAAAACAGCACCCAGAACCCACATCTCTTACCAAAAAAAAACATCTGAAGTCCGTGGGCCACAAGATCTCTGAGGGTCTGACCCCTTGGAAGACTAAAAAATTACGTGCCTTGGACAAGATGTTGATCTCCTGGCCACATCTCAACAGAGGTTGTCCAACAACGGGGTACAACCAACACCCATTGTTGAATCGTCACCGTCCCCATCAAAGCTCATCCCGTTTCCGGACAAAAACAATTTGCCATGAGTTGCATTATATTCCAGATATTGCATTTACATCTGCTTTGCTGACAAGAATCCCGCTATTGGTATATTTACCCACCTTCACTCACGCAAAATCCATCCACTGCCGCATTTAAGATCCCATTTCAGGGCCCAAATTTTATGGGACCCCTTTCACATCCCAAGTCGTTGAACCGGCGCCTCCAGGCTACTAAGATAAACTTCTTGCGACACTGGCTCCCCATCGATCTGAAAACGTGCCTGACAGTCTACTGTAAAGAAATCAGACCTGTGGGAAAACACATATGACACCAGTCAATTCTTAGCAGATCCTACATCCAATTCTGCAGCTACACAAGTTTGAAACATATTGCGAACACCCGCAAAATTCAACATGGAACCTGCAAAATGGGGATTACAATGAAGAAAGTGCTGTTGGAAATGGCCATTTGTAAGAATCTGATCATTGAATTTCAAGGCTGTACCTCTCTCAGATCAGGGGTTGACATTCTGTCTCCCAAACTAGGTGCGTTTTCACAACTTTGAAGGAGTTTGAAGGCCTGCTCTAATTTCTGTTGACCAACGTGATCACCTGGCTTAGTTGTCTCCTAAAAATGAGGATTCGGGTGGAAACATGCCACCCTTTCGCATTGTGGCGCTGAAGCTGTCGACCAATAGATCTGATTCCGAAGACAAAGAGCCCCACCACCGTTCCGAATTCCCTATGGTTTTTTCTTGTCGAATCCCACATTTTGGCCCACCAAGCCCACAGCCTCCGCAGCTGGCTGGATGACCTAGAGGTACCCATCAGATGATCATGCTCCCCATGAAAATGATACTCGATCAATAGATCTTATACAATATCTATATACAGTGTGTATATATATATATATATTATATATATGAGTATGATGTGATATATATATATGATGTGATACATATACATATATATATATAGGGGTTATCTTACCATGGTATACCCCCATTCTTGGACCAACCCACATGGCTTTGCCTGCTTCGAATTGCTGAGGTCCAGGCACGTCTGAAGGTCTTCTCTCTGGGGCGATCTGGCCGAAATTCAAATGGTGAAGATACCCTCTGGTAAACAGCCACATAACTATGGAAAGATCCACCATTTTTCATGGGAAAACCATGGGAAAACCATGGGAAAATGGTGATTTATATGGAAAATCACCATTTTTAATGGGAAAACTCACGAAATCAATGGCCATTTTCAATAGCTATTTTGACATAACCAGAGGGTATTGAATTTTGGCCCAGGTGCACCAGATGTTTCAGGATGTTTCAGGTGGACTCGTATTGGAAATGGTGCACTAAATTTGACCTCAGAATTACACGAGGAGTCAGCCTCTCATCGACAAGACTGGCATCTGCCAAGAGAATGGTGGCTCAAGGACAGCACGGGTTGATGTCATTGCACTTCACTGCACATTCCAGTTGAGAATGTCAAGGGTTTCATGGTGTTCCATGGTGCAGAATCCTTCATCAACGCATCCCCAGTTTCGGAGCGGCCTCCTGACTCATCAACATAAACCTGAGCATGCGAAAGCCGGGACAAGTTTGATCTGGTTCTAAAAAAAAACAGATACCAAAGTCGCACAGGATGGTTTCCCTTCAGAAATGACATTATGAGTTTGACGTCTTGGGAAGCTGAATGACGTTGGCAACATATTCCAACCAAATATAGAAAACCAATATATGGAGCTGGCAAAACCCTGAGAGAAAATGAAGAAGGCCCACTTACAATTGCACTGGCATCTTTCCATTTGCGCATCAGAAAAGTATATACATGTGATATACTTATCATGGCTTGTAGCCTATTGACACACGTGCATTCTGAAGTAGGGTGCCCAGTTTCACCATTTGTTTCCCATTCTTAGATAATGACAAATAACCTGGACGATAACTAGGGGTCCCTCATTTTAGAAACCCCCCTAACTCAGTCTTGTTGTTTGAATTCGATCTTTGCGTTCGTGAAATACCCACTGTCTGTAGTTAAAACCCTATAAATAATGGGAAAATCCCCATTCGATGACCAAACACCACGGGTTTTGCCTAGGATTTTTATTGTTGGTGTATATATAGACACTCTACAATTACCTATGTACATGTATATATATATACTTTGAATAGCATGTATTATGTATATATTTAGATGTTTATATATATATACCCTCTGGTAATTTAACATAGCTATGGAAAATCACCATTTTTGATGGGAAAATCCACTATAAATGGCAATTTTCCATAGCTATGTTAGTTTACCAGAGGGTATATGTCCCACAAAAAAAAAACTCCCCATGACACGGCACCAGCTCCACAGAAGAGCGCTTGCCGCTGACATCGCTCACGGCTTCCTGCTCATGGCGATGCACCAGCTCCTTTTTGACCAAAGTGGCGAGCTGAATTTGGGGGGAAGAAATCAGCCAACTTCAATGGGATAAATGGTGAAAAATTGTGAAATATATATATATATATATATACATTATAAATATATACTTATATATGGTTATTTTATGGTGAAAATGGCTATCACCATAGTTATATATATATATGTGTGTGTGTGTGGCTATTGCATGGTGAAAAATGGTGAACATATATCTTATAACTATGGTGAAAATATATGCCATAACTGGTATCACCAGTTTTCATTGGATGAAAAGATATGGTGAAATTTTATCACCTAATTTTGCAGGACTTTGATACATATGAAATTATTCGAAGAAATGGGATCATGGGGATGAAAATACTCTGACAGATGGGATATGACTCAGCCGCAAAGGGGACATCAATATGGGACTTTAATGGAGATCAACTCCATTAAGGTGCCCCTGGTGAAGACGACCCTTGTAATGTCCCACCAGGAAGGCCTCACAAAGGGATCTCAAGCCATCCAATGCTGGGGGTAAACAATGACGGTTTTCGCTGCTTTTATCTGTTTGAGGACCCTCATCCTGAGAAAAAGCTTTGGAACAATGATGTTTCATCATGTAAATGGTAGGGAATGACATTTCCATCGCTTCAACATTTTGACCTAATCATAGCACCCTCAATGGCCACGACTTCTAGAATAACCTCTCCAAAGTCCATATTTCATCGCTGAAAAAGATGTTGCAGGGCTGGTGTGCCCTGGATCGGATGTTGCTTCCCACCTGGGGTGTCTCACAATCCGACCCTGTTCTGAGGGGACTCTTTCATTCGAAATCATGGATCATGGTGGTCACCTCCAAATCTTCTCTAAAACTTCGAAAGGCTGCAGATCCCCAAGATTTCACATCGATCCACGGAAGTCAGTTCGGCTCCTGCAGTCGGTCACTGCGCAGGTGTCGCGTGCGCACACCCAAGACGAAGCTGATGGCGTCCATTAGGTTCGACTTCCCAGCTCCATTGGGACCTCGGTGAAACACGTCACGAGTAAAAGCAAAACCGGGAGCAGTTTGAAACAGGGATCTGTAATAAAAAACTGCTGTATAAAGGTCCCAAACAACAATAACAATAATAATGATAATAATAAGAATAAGAATAAATAGTAAATGATAAATAATAATAAAGACTAACAATAGACTATAGTAATAATAGTAATAACATATTGTAATAAGATCAGTAAAACAGGACATGAATAGGAGGGTTCATTACTTTGTGATTTTTGGGAAAGCTGGATGAAGAAGGGTCAGGTCCACAGGCATCAGATGTACGATCTCCTGGCAGGAAGTTGTGGGAATGTGATACTGAGTAGGCAGGATGCCTAGGACGAGTTGAACACCAAAATGTTGGCTCCAGGAAGATTCAAAGTCAATCTTGTGATCGCTCCTAAAAGAGTTTCTCCACCTCTTCTGCCAGGGCAAAGTTAGGGCGCCAACCCACCACACAGGTGAATTTTTTGAAAGGCCCCACGCGCACCTGCCTCAGCACAGAAAACGGGAACGTTTTAGCTACGGGTCGCCCTTGCTAGACCTCCCAGGCTCAACTGGGCAGCACACCCTTCATAAGACTTAAAGTTTTCCAGCACCACCTCCTTGACCTTGGAAATCTCAGAAAATGCTCATCATTTCAGGTTGAAGCTGGGTGCGCACCCAGTATCTTACAGTCATCCTCGAGCAATCAGAAAAGCTGGTGGATGACTTCATGATGGTTCACAGCTTCACGGCCATTTTCGGTACATCTTTTTATTCAAGACATCTCCCAGTCACTGCTGTTCATCAAGGAAGTCCAGTTTCAGCTTGGATTCATTGTTCAGATTTCGAGGTGAATTCTGTCTTGCAGCAGTGGCTCCATCAACTTCATAGTATCAATCATAAGCTCCTGACTCCAGACACACCCTGAAGTGGAGCGGCCGGCTGACGAGAACCACCGGGGTTGATATGTGGGAGCAGTCCAAGAGGGGCAGCATAGTGACATCACATGGCCAATTGGTTCATTTGATCTCTGTGGTTCGTCTACTTGCCTGGGATCGGATCAAGAGATTTCTCGTTGGTTCATCTTCGCAAGTCTTGCTGCGGTCGATGTTCATACAATAATGGACCAACACATCCGATTTCAAATCAAAGGAACCCTCATGACACGTGTTTCAAACCAATGGGTTCCAGGGTCATCAAGTTTGACACACCACCTGCTTTTAACCTCTCTGAGTTGTCACGGTGCCATGAGGCCGGCGCACAGTCGTCTTCTCTAGGCCCTCCACATGGGGTCACTACCAGCAGACCGCAGCTGGGTTCAGATTTCCATCAAGACATCGCGATGCACACGCCTTGCCGCCTTGCTGAAGAGTATGTCTTTTCTCTGTGGATCTCGCACCGATGAACTGCGCCGCTGAAGCCACGGCAAAAGTATGCTCAAGTCACATCAGGTCACATCTTTCCAACGGAAGGTGTAGAGGTAAATCTCATCATCTGGATCTCCCAGTTCCTCATGTTGCACCTGGCCCAGGGCTCACTTTCTCAAATTGACATTCTGTTCCCAAGTTTTCTCCGTCATTCCTCCACCCCTTGGCACCTCCATGTTGGCTGCTTCCGCCCAACCAATGAAGTCGCTAATGGCTTGCCAATCTTCTCGAAACTCAAAGGCCAAAATCAATCGGGCCTCTGCTGACCGTGCCAGCAAAGCGTAGCAGCTGCTGAAAAGCTTGTCCAGATCCTCAATTGGTCCAAAGCTGTTTTTTCCTCCCTGGTAAGGATGTGTAAATTGGACACTGGAGACAGTTTTTGGAGGCCCAAAATGTTTAAAGTTATACATTCATCAGACCGCTTCATCCTTTGTTACCTTCCTTCACATATCTCGGATTTTCGCCGAGCTCGAGCTTCCTAAGAAAACAAAACATGTCTTCTTGCTGAGAAAATTGTCTAGACTGCCAAACTCCCAGACCCCTTCTTTCACAGTAGTTAATATGCACATGTATAGTATAATATGATATGATAATGATAATGATAATGACAATGATAATGATAATGATAATGCTAATGATAATGATATGATATGTAATGTGATGTGATGTATACATATTAGGTGATAAGATTCAAAAAAAAATGAACATTGAAGTCATCTGAGCGTCAAAGGAGGAGAGGATAATGTCGCTTCCAACAATCAGGTCGAACTGCCCAAACTCTGCCAGAAGTGCCTCTACTTGATCAAAATGGTCACAAACAAATGGTCTTGGAATCGTTGCAAGTCTCCTATTGCTGCCTGATTTTTGCTTGAAAACAGTCTCCCCACAATAAAACAGGACCTTGACATACCACCACCATGTCGAGACAGGTAAACTTGAAAAGGGAACATCAGAAATTGATACACATGGCGGTTCGGAATTATCTACGGCACGGACTTCCCAACCCAAAGCATTTATGTGCCCAAATCATCTTCAATGGGATGCAGGTGTCCAGGAATTCTCGGCGGGACCACCAACAAAACTCGATAACAGATAACACGAGGCTTCAACCACATTTAAAAAAAGGTTTCATGGCAGATCACATCGCAGATCACATCAGCTTAAAGCCACCCTGGTGGAGCACAAACCTTTGACAAAAGTCTGTCTAAGTCTAAACCCTTGGGCGCCTCCTCATCCACTTTGGATCCCCAGTCAAGTCTGCACACCTGCAACTCCACCGAGGACTCTGCCAACAGCTCCTGGTAACCCCCCACTTTTCATCGCCACACATTCTGCACTTCCACATCCCAATATATCATATCAATCATATCCCAATGTTCCCCCATCCCCATCCCCAACATCCCCAAACAACATCCCCAAACAACATCCTCCCCTCCTGATTTCTTCTCAGCAAGGGCATGGCCACCTCGCAGTCCGTCAGCACCATGGCCACTCCCAGCGCCGCCAGTGCAGCGCCCGTCAGCCCCAGCCCGGCGCCCACCTCCAGGCCGCGCAGCGTCGTCCAGGCGCCGCCCCCGGGCGCCCTGCCGGCGCCGCAGAAGTGCTCCGCCAGGCGCGTGGCGGCCGGCCACAGAACCGAAGAGGTGCCCTGCACGAAGTCACTAGACGTGGCACCTGGATGTCAAAACATGACATGATGTGGGGGGGAAGATGGGGAAAGTATATATATATAGGGTTGATCTTGGTTTGATGATCTCGAAAAAAATGGAGGGTAGTAAGAATTCTGAGCAAATTGGAATGATAACGAACAATCTGGTGAGTTTTGGGCACTATCAGCCAACAATCACCTGAAAAGCGTTCACTTCGAATCACTAAGCAACATCCAACAAGCTAAAATATGAGCAGAAAAAAAGTAACCAGTCACAAATACTCACTCCACTCGAGGCAATTTTGGAAAAACAAATAAGTAAATCATCACTACTTTAGCAATTTAGTAGGATTTTACATTTTTTTTTTGGCGGTTGCAAAATAAACTCAAAAAGCTGGTGCACCTCGCTGCTCGAAGCGCAGCGGTGTTTCCAACGCAGGATGATGAAACTCGACCAGTGGAGCACGCTGGTCGCAGCCATGAATCACCTCGGGGATCACTGGGGATGCAGCTGGGGTTAGTTCGATGGGTATAACCATGGGATTTCATCTCCCTAAGCTGAGACATTGCCCCTACAACTATGGTGATTTTATATCCACTCGGAGCTGGAACTGCATCTTAAAGGAGCCTAGTCGATTCTGTGACACTTCCGTATTGAATACAGTCGCTGCTGATTCGCATGGCAACTGGTGCCTTGCCGACCCAAGTGATCTGGAGTGCATCTTTAGTGTCTAATCAGTCTACAGTAATCAGTAATTTAATCATCCAATTGAGGGGTAAGTCACTTCGAGCAAAAAACGGATGTAGGGATACCACATAAGAGGCAACAAGATCAACGATTGACCTCAGCAGTCGCTTTCGAATCGCTGGGCGCACCCGTATCCATGCAGGAAATCGCCGGCACGGCAGAAAATGTGGCTGTGATGATCACTGGACACTGGGGAATAGGACTTTTCCTTGAATGATCTAAGCATAGTTCTGCGATATTGTAAGGCTATGTGAGTGGGCACCGGAGACAGCAACTGTACATATATATATATAATGTGTATATATATATAATGTATATATATATATATAATGTATATATATATACATTCTATATATATATATATATATATATTCTGTATGTAAACTGGATTGTTGGAGTTGGAGCATTTACATGTGCAGATTTTTGGAGCTGGGGAGTTGTATCGTTGTTCAGCAAGATTTACCAGCTAGGCATGTCCCCGTCTGTGCTGACCAAATCTGCGAAAGGCGTGCATCTGTCAGAAAAAGATACTCCAATTTTGGTCTTTGGATCGAGTCTTCTCTTCTTTGGGCCCAGGTCGTCTCCATGTCAAAATGCCATATCCATCCATATCCGATGTCATTTCAATGACCACGCGGCCAGATAGGAGAAGAATTGAAACGTTGTTCCCCATCATTCGCTGATATTTCAGTAGTGTTTGTGTTTGACTTTTCTACCTTTTTCTGATGCCCAAAAAGAAAAGATCCAAACCTCCGGAATTCTCCATACCAACCCCACGCCTGTGACTGCAACTCTGGCTCAGGCGCACTCACCATGGCAAGGGTTGGGGCCAGCGCCAACTCTGTGGATGTTTTTTCTTTACACAAAGTCTCTCTGAGTAAGGGAGATCCTGTAGACCCTGTCCAAGGTCTAAGATGTTCCAACTGCAGTCCTGTTGATGTAAAGCAGTTGCCATAATTCCAATCTGATGCAACGTAGTTTGGAAATTTGCAGACCTGGTGGTTTTCGGTCACAAATTGCACGTTTCTCTGTGTGGTGCCCCAAAGCTTTGAGCGACGGCAAGTTCAGGCAACCGAAAAATATCCACATCGAAGCACACGACTTCCTGGAAACATTCCCAATGCGGTAAACTCTGAGCCATCATCCCCTTTTTAAGGTCCATGACAGATCTATGAAAACCTCCAAATGGTAAAATTCACTATGTATGGTTCATTCATGACTTTACCAGATTTTGGTGACAATATACTGTTCCATCTATGGGATCCCTTTACTGAGAAAATGGTTGGAACATTGATTCAAGAGGTCCGTATTGCTATTGCAGGTGCAGGTCCATTCTTTCAAGACACGGCATACAGTTAAGAAGTTGTGGGTCACAACCCTGTGCGGTCACAGTCCAAAACATTCCAAAACATTCCAACAAGGAACTGAACAGCTTTGGCTGAGACACTCACTGGAACTCATACCCACATCTCCCGTGAATGGCTGCCGTTTTTTTCTCAGCCGCACTGAGATCAGAAGCTGGCTCGCGCAGCATATTCGGGCAGCAAGAGCAGGATGCCAATGAAAATATGTCAAAACCAACGTGAATTTGTCTATAATGGAAATTGATCGCTGCCAAATCCCATAATCCAAGAGCTACAAAAATCAAAAGCCAAAAATGAGATCTTCAAGTTTGCACCATGCTTTCCAGCTCTTTACTGAGACCGGGTACCCGACTTGTCGGTCCCAAAACCCTCTAAGCACCTCACAAGGCCCAATGGTGAACTCATCTCAACCTGCAGAAATGAATTGCTCCAAACTAACCCAAATTGGGAGAAGCACAGCACCTAAAAAAATAAAAATCCTAAAAACCTGTTGAGTGTCTTCAAAGGAAGATCAACTACCAGGGGGTCAAATATCCCACATCGCCCACGCCATTCGCCACGGTCCGGTCACCGCCTTGAGGTGCATCCGTGGGGCTGGATCGCACCCAAACATCAACCATAATGGCCTGGCCATTCAGCAAGCTCCTGCGGCTTGAGGATGGGGATGTTGGATGTTAGCAAAGCTGTGAGTGACACTTCAATGGGACACCAACTTCGACATGAAAAAAGCTTTGACCTGGCAATGTGGATTTTTTGAGCAGCATATTTGACAGGTGGCCTCAAGGATTGTCTTGTGATTTCATCAAATCTAAAATATGGTGAAATCACCCATTGGGTATGGGTCAGTTCATTATGGAAAGTCCGACAGCCAAACTACAGTACACCAAAATAGCTTCATCCCCACATCTGAATTGGTCCATTGGGGACCCCACGTGTTTGCTGATTAAAACGGTAAACAAAAGCCTCCTGTTTTTCTTGAGTGGAACTCACATCTCATACCAACCCAACCCATGGGGCCCATTTCTACCAGTTCCATGGCCCAAAATGTGGCGAATCATCCAGTTGCATCCAGTTGGCACATCTCAAAACTGGGGAACAAGGCCCCATGAAAGGATCCCATTCCAGCCCGCCCTCCATCCAAAACACCACATGTTGTGCTAATCGAAACACAAGTTTTGCTGGTAAGGAATCGCCCGCCCCAATTTGGCTTTCTCCAAAAAAACCTTAAAACAAAACATGATAAAACTGCCAGTCACAGAATCCGCCCGCACCGAAGGTGCTGGGGCGTGATCTTCCGGATGGCACTCGTAAAAGGTTACAGGTTTACCTGGGGGGGGGGGGGGGC
>Ga0126342_10008378_pt1 | contig 18517 bp, 20 predicted proteins | sample Cyp1metagenome_FD_92528 | JGI IMG/M metagenome (GOLD analysis project Ga0126342, IMG submission 92528) | Coral microbial communities from Lord Howe Island, Old Settlement Bay, Australia - Cyphastrea 1 metagenome | ecosystem: Host-associated > Invertebrates > Cnidaria > Coral ...
TTTGTAGCTGATGGCGGATGTGTTGCAAGCGCACGGCTGACAAACGCAGTATTCCACGCTTGTGGAGGTGCCAAGCCAGCCTGGCACGGGCTCGAGCACGTCTTTCTGCTCGTCGTTTGGTCTGTGAAGCCGTGGTGCTCCAATGAAAATTGACGATCAAATGTGCCAATGCAAAACCTGTTGTAGTCCGAGATCAGAGTGAAAATGATAATGCACAACGTCAGGACCAGCAAAATTGAGCACATTAACCGTGCAGAAATCCACGAAGGCCGCAACCAAGAAATAGATTTCAAGTGATTGGTTCACTTGCAGAAACCTGGCAGTCAAACTCAATGAAGAGGTAAATGCAGAAAAATCAATGCAGATACGCAGGTTCAGAGAGGACCACAATCGGTGTAAAAAGCCCACCACAGAAGCAGGAAGTCCGGTGTAAAGCCCACCGCAGAAGCAGAAAATCCGGTGTAAAGCCCACCGCAGAAGCAGAGAAAAAACCCAAAACGGTGTAAGGCCACCGCAGAACCCGGACCAACACTGTAAAAGTGGCAATTACCCAGGATTAGGGAGCTGGGACTCCTTGCACCAAGACCTTGAGAAGCGTTGTTGTAAACCACAAGCAACTGTCAACCCAAAAAGATCTTGTACACCGAGAAAAATTGCACACCCCAATGAAGTCCAACGTCAGCCGATCTAACAGCAGTGACGTGAAAGGAAAAGGTCAGCAGGTCGACGGCGATTCGAACCTGTAGACCCGTGGGAAGGCGCAATCTTCCCACTTAGGCAAATGGCTGGAACCTGTCAAAAACGCACTAGCGAAGGGGCGGTTCGAGCCCAATGCCTTTTGGGGTTACTATTCCCATATATGGAAAAATGAAAAATGTTCCAAACCACCAGCCAGATAACATTCCTGGGATACAGTAGTGTCAAGGACGGCCAGATTCGCAGGTGTAGCAGTGTAGCCTGACCCACGTGAGTAAAGATTCCTGTGACGACGGTCGACGGAATTGTAAAGGGTACGCCCCAATACAGTTTGTTGGCCCAGGATTGACATTGTCAAACATCTTGCCATTAAACTATTTGGAGGTTTCCTAAAATTCGGGTAGCTCCAAATTCCCCAAATCATCCAGTGATTAGACTACTTGAGTATCGAAACCCATGGCAGCACATCATCCCCTCTCCAGCCTTCTGGCGTAACTTTGGATTCCAGCGTCTCTGCGGCGATTCCGCCTGATGCAACCAGGTTAACCCCAAAGCCCAAACGGTTTTGGCAACGGAGACGGATGGTCACGGGGTCTCCGATTTGTCGGAAAAGCCCAAGCTACTTGGTGACTGGAATCGAAATTCTGGGAAATTCCCAGGAACCATCCACTCCAAGTCTGACTGGAGGTGACTGGAGGTGACGACGTGGTGTTTCAATGTTAACGATGCCATGGAATTCTGGAGAGGATACCACTGAGGAATCCGTTGGAATCCGGTGTTTTTTCCATCCAAAATGGAAAAAACCGTCAATAGGATATGTATATATGCACACAGACTCGTCTATGTTTGGAATCTGGACTAATTACTGTAGTTCTTGTTTTTTGTATGTCTATATAGATATATAACATACACAGTATAGAAACATATATATATATATATACACGTACATACAGTATACATAATATCATGTGTATATATATATATATTATAGGTACATATTGATCACCTTTCAAACGAATCTTGCCGGAACTTTCAAATCTCACATGGTGTATTTACTCCCCTGGGGCTTCAAAAATATTCCATGAAAAAATGTTGATGATTTTTTTCGACCCAATAAAGGTAGAAAACGTAAAATTATGTAAAATCCTATACTCAAAATGGTATAAATTACTGTTCCATCTTGGGGTTACTACAGTAGCTGAGCATCGTCTTTATCAGGTAGGAAACCAAGCTAAGCGCCATCATTCAGGTTGGAAACCTCCCCCCTCCCCCCCCCAAAAAAAAATGGTGCTCTACAGGCTCCCAGCATTGGTTTGTGATTTTTACACTGCCAGTTTTGCATTATATAAATGAAATTAAATCAATCCATTCATTCACAGACCCCGTATCCTTCCGCAATTAAAAAAATGCTATATATTATATGTGTATAATAAAGCTACTAGTAGGGCGTAGATGGCCATAGCTAAGTTCGGTGATTGACCTGATGTTTTTGATGATGTGTTAAAAATATATAATAATATCAAACTCTAAGAAAGTACAGTTTGGGCAGCACCATTTAACCACCATTAATTCACCATTAATTCACCATTAGTTCACCATTAATTTACCATTAATTCACCATTATTTCACCATTAACCACCATTTTTCATCGAATCATACGGATGATGTTTTTCCCCGCCTCCAGTCAGTCCCTCATCGTTGGGAGCGACCGCCGCCCTGGTGACATCATGAAGATGTTTCGAGAAACCTCTACCCAAAAGAAATCCCAATTTGCATTGGCGTTTTTGAAATTTACCCTCTGGTAAACATACAAAAAGCTATTGAAAATGGCCCAGTCGAAATAGTGGATGGTGATTTTCCATAGCTATGTGACAGTTTACTAGAGGGTAGTTGGAAAATGATTCAATGATGATAAACCATCATAGGCGCCTTTGATAAACAACAAAAAACACATCTTCTGGACAAAGTCATGCACATTCTCCCGTCACGAACAGGTATCCTTTCTCCCGGAGAAACCACGTGGAGACACCACGTGGCAATCACACTGTTCGCTGGCAAAACATCCCAACTGATTTATAGATGATGTTCCCATGAAGCCCTGAAAAATTATAGAGGATGTGAACAATTGCTACCCTCTGGTAATTTAACGTAGCTATTGAAAATGGCCATTTATAGTGAGTTTTCCCATTAAAAATGGTGATTTTCCATAGTTCTGTTAGTTTACCAGAGGGTATGTTTGACTACCAAAGGATAAGAAGACATTTGAGGCAGCGCGTTGGAGTTTGGTCATCAACCGGCATCTCTTCGTTCGGTTTCTGGAGTGAATGACAAATCCTTTCCCCCTATTACTAAACCCCCCCCAAATACTAAAAACTAGGGTCCATCTCTAATTTCGGAAAATTTCAGATTGGCCAATTTGACTTTTAATTGCTCCCCTTTAGAAAACAATTTAAAAATAAAGCTAGCATGTGTGTGTTTCGCCCCCTAATAATAAAAACTAGTCAACCCCGGGGTGTTTATTATTGGGGTCCGTCCGATTTTGTTAGTTTGTTTATATTAGGGCTTTTAAATTATTACAGTATTAGGGCCCGCTTCGAAAACCAATTTTTGGCAATATTTTAATTGCGTTATATTAGGAAATGTCATTGATTTTGAAATCGAACAAACTAGTTTTGATTATTAAGGTTTAAAATTTATTAATAGGGTCCGCTTCGAAATCCTCTAGTTGTTGTGGATATTCATGCTGCGCAAAAAAAAAAAAAACAGGTCAAATGGTCCCCAACATGCATGGTTTCTTAATAACACAGTCCAGATGTGAATTTGCTGGGCCAACCCGAGGAGATTGACCCATGCCTGGCTTTGTCTCAAAAAGGGCTACCCAAAAAACAAAGGGGGGGTTGCTGAAAAATCTCCCATTCAAATGGCAATTGTGTGATAATCAATGGATTGGTTTAAGGGAAAATCTACAGGAAACCATAGATTTTCCCATTAAATATGGGGCTTTCCTGTAAATTTTCCCTTAAACCAATCCATTGAGATAATTGATCAGGGTATCCCCCATTGACAAAGCCATATAGAAACTCCACGAGCCTTGCCGCTCTCCTACGCCATCGGCCAGCTCCTACAAATTCACCATCGACTTTGGAAGGGGCGAAACGAGACAGGAACCATGTCAGCATTGGTTTTCAACAATGCTACCCTCTGGGAAACATACAAAAAGCTATGGAAAATAATCATGTTTCATGGGTAATTCAGCTATAAATGGCAATTTTCACTAGTTATGTTAAATTACCAAAGGGTATCCATTTAAGGGATTTTAAGGGTGTGTCTGAATGGCTTTTTTTTTCACCAACAGCAATGGTAATATGTCTGTCATCATACTATGCCCTCCACGCGCAGCGGCGATGGCAAGTTGGGGAGAAGCTAACATGTGCCCATCTGATGGCAGGCTGGGAAAATGATGATAAACCATGGGTTAGTTTGGAACCCTATTTTCAGAAAGACAAACAAAGCCATTTATTAGTGATGTTTATTTTGCAAAATGGGCCAGAAATCTGTGTCAAAACATGTAAACACATGCGTTCAATCAATCTAAGCTATCAGCTATATCATTCAAATTTATTCAAATTTACCAAAGAGGGGACCGTCCCTTTCCCATACACTTCCTATACCAGCTAAATCTTAAAGTGGAAGAAACCATTTGAAAAACATTGACCTCGAAATGACTTTTTCATCGGCTTCCAAGAGGTTTTTTCCTACCACCCTTCCACAACCCCTCCTTCTGCCGGAGCATCAGCAACTTCTGCAACCGGCTCGGGTAGCTCTGGCGGCGCTAGCTCTGGTGGTGCCAGCTCTGGTGGCGCCAGAAGCGGCTCTGTCTGCAAGGCCCATGGGGGCACCAAGCCGGGCACCGCAGCAGGATAGCCCAACGGCCAGGAAGGCTGGAGCGGTGGCATCTGCGGCAGCGGCGGCGCAAGACCCAATGCTTCTTGGAGGGCTGCCGTGGAAAGGTTGGGATGCATGCCTGACGATGGTGGATGGCAGCTGCCGAGAAATGACCTAATCTATCCTAATCTGGTAAACCCAAAGCCACAAACCATCCCCTGAAAACCCCTAATTATTGAAGGTATACAGGTATATCCCTAGAACTAAGATGATGTGTTTTATGACCTCAGTTATGGTTGCTTCATGGGATTATTTATGGCACGGGGTTTACCACGTTAAAGAACATGCACCCACCTTGCTACTTTGGTGATATAAAAACCTGCCCCGTTTAGCATACTTCTAATATCATTGTACTATGTTGCTCATTGTTTCTCATTGCTAATTCTAATATCCGGGAATTTTCTCTTTTCAACATTTTTCAACCCATCGACTGCCAGGACTTCCCCAGCTTCTCAGTTCCACACTCTCTGCCCAGAAGCCATCGTCTGGCCTCAATCCCCACATCCGCATGATCCGCACCATCCAGGTCCTACAGGTCCTCCGGGTCCTCCGGGTCTCCCAACGACTGCGGCGGTGCATCGAAAATAAAGCCTGTCGACTCATCGCAGAGCTCGAGAGGGCTCTGAATTTTGTCGGAGATGGCCATGAAGGGGTTCTATGAGTTCCATGTTACATGGAAAAGGGCTTCACTAGCTGATTCCATCAGAACGGGATGACCCGTTGGCACTGCTTCATGGGCAAGTGATCAGTGGAATGCTTTCCACGCCCGAAAAGAGTTGCGGTAAAAAATCCATCTGATTCTATCAGAAGATTAGGAGCTTCACATGACTGATGTACTCTATCTTGACTGGATCATGGACATGGTCAAGTCCCCGGCCTGGGGGCGGCCCTGTAGGTGGCCTCGGCGGTTTCGATGGTTTTATGTAAATCGATCCAACTTGCAAAAAGTGGACAGAAATATAGGGAGTAAGAAAGTATTCTCTAACTTATCATATGTCTTGATGGACCTATCTTGGCGAGAAAGTTTGATGAAGTTACTGTATATTCGATTCAGTTAGATATTGCCCCGCAAAGGGGGCTTTGCCAACAAACCGACAAACGATGTCACCAACAAAAATAGGGATTTGAACAAGCAAAGGCAAGGATTTAGTCAGTAAACATGGGGGTCTCAAGCAGCAAATATTGGGATATGAAGTAGAAAGAGTATAGAAGTATGGGGATACTGTAATAAAAGCTATGTAGATTAGGGAAGCTATGTAGATGAGGGCATTGATTGACAATGATCCCTATATGGTTGGACGCTGCCATCTAAATCCAAACTTCGAACATCTTCAGAGTGTGAACCCTGCATGGGAATATCTTTGGCGCCGTGGTTTTGGACAAACGGAACCTGTGACCTTTGTTGAAATCCAAGGCCTAAGAGCCATACAACACATTGGTCATGTTCGCCTTCACCGGGATTAGGGGATTAGATGGGATTAGTCACACTGCACCCATGGCTCTTGCAGAAATGCTACGTGATGTCAGTGATGGAATGCAACATTTCATGCAACATTTCGATATGTGGGTACCCACGTGTCACCCCGCATCCAGGCTTGTGCTACAGAAACCAATGTCTGCGGCCTTCCTTTCGACATCATTGAGCACCCGAACGCAGCCCAATCTGGAAGGAGATCTGACGGTGAAAAAAGGGAAAGCCGTGTTTTCTGTGAACTCAGATTTCAGAAACAAGCATAGTCATACCGATTCATACCGTGTCATACCCAGAAATCAAAAGGCACTTAGATGCACTTAGTCATCTTGGTTAACACTTCGGTCTCGCACCTGTGGGATCCACCTGGCCGGGAAAAAGGGGGGCGTTGGACCCGGAAGAAAGTCGGCTGGTGATGGACCGTGGATCTTAGGCCCAGTTAATATTTTGGATTGGAAAATTCCAGGGAAAATTTGAAAATCCAGAAAGGGCATCATAATTTGACGGCAAAAAGCCATTGGTTTCCTGTTGATGTTCCCTTGAACCAACCCATCGATGTTTTTTTAATGGCATGACCTTGGAATCTCGCCTTCCTGGTCTCCAAAACGAAGTGGACAGCCCTTGTTTTCTGGGGCTACCAATGGAACTGCAAATTGAGAAAACCTTTAAGACTTTAATTGTATACACTAGTGTAAAGGTTATATTAACTTATATATATATATTATATATACACCACTTGTAGCCACAATTATAGATATGTAATGGCTCAAGATTTATCGAAATGTTTAGCATCATCGTCAGGCCATTGGATCCAGTCCTTGTCCTTTGGGCTCTACCTATTGCTTGTTGGATGGAACCCCATCAAGCCAGGAAAAATCACCTCTGGTAAACTAACATAGCAATGGAAAATCACCATTTTTAATGGGAAAATCCACTATAAAGGGCCATTTTCAATAGCTATGTCACAAATTACCAGAGGGTAACCTCTACGTATTGGATACCCAAGGATTCTACCATCTCTGGGACCACAAAGGTCATTGGACACCCACATGATCCCAACTTCCGAACTTCCGAACGTCCGCAGCTACCTTCAACCCAGGAGCACCAAAGGTCGTCTCCTGCAGGCGATCATGCCGAATCCCCGACACAAAGAGGGCGATGGGTCGTTCGCGTTGCCAGCTACCATCTGCTTATGACTAACATGACATAGCCATGGAAAGATCTACCATGCTTTTAAGAACGGTAGACCATCGAACTAAATGGGCCATGGCTTAACCATGGCGAACTGTTAGTCATAACCAGATGGTAACGTCGAAAAAACTACTGTTTTTTCAAGTGAGGGATATCACGGTGAACTGACCCATACAGAAAAATCTTGAACTGTGACGCCATCTTTTTTTCAGGGAGGCATTCCCTACTTGGGCCTTTTGTAAAATACGCCTGAGATTGGGTCATCTCCAAGTTCAGTGCCTGAAATGCTATACTGCAAATCTGCTGAAATGGCGAAGTATAGGCCAGCTCTGAATATCCCAGATTGCCATCGTTGACCCAAGCATCCTTTGACTGTTCAAAATTTGGAAACTTCCCCAAGTGAATCAAAACCTCTACGAAATCTGTTTCCCAAATTTGTCGCGTTTTCAATTTTCAACAGAGTTTGTTTACTCACAAATTGAAAAAAAGGACGAAACTCAGCAGTTTGTCTCCAGAGAAACCCATCGGGAAATGGGGCAGAAAACTGGGGTTGTAGCCTACATATACTAGCTGGCCCCGCATTTATAGATTCATAGATGATGTCCCTACCGATTTATAGGAGGTCTTCCATTGCCATGCTTGATCACTAGAGAGATAGAAAAACTCCATGTTTTGCCTGGAATCGCTGTTTGATAGTGAACTCGCCTGGACGACATGATAAACGTCCACCGGGCATGATAAATCGTATCCCTATCCAAACATTGATGTCCTTCTCATACCCAGATGTTATAACAATTGAGGAGATCCAATATAATCCAATCAAGTGGACGGCGCGTTACGAATCTAACTTAAGTAAACAAACAATGCCCAGTTTCTCAGTTACTCAGTTGTTGAATTGCATAGCCACTTTGGATGTGCATCCCACTTAGGATCCGTGGTTTATAATCCATACATAAACGATATAATCCCACATACAATAGGAGATATTAATACCGTCGGGTTGTCCCATACACCTAGGGGACAATTTTAGAACCGAAATCAGGTATCTGAAGAGAGTGGTTGGAAGTTTACTTTTGCCCAATCATCATAGAACAACAACAAGGGGAAATAAATCCCCCATGCACGTAGCAGAGATCAGTTTCAATCAATCCAACACACAGCACAACCATTCCATAAACTTAGAGTTTGAGATAAGAACCACTGGAATATGTTTTTTGCATGTTGCTACTTATGTCAATAGGAGTCACCTTGCCCTTGACAAATTAAAAGTGGCATTAACTTGTATATGTTTTTCTCACAAACCAACATCCAAACATCCTTCTGGGGGGTTTCTGAAATGTTTTCCTTAATGGTCAAGTTCTACCAGGAGTTCCGGGATGCCATGCTGGACGTATCATACTTCAGCAATAAAGTGGACAAAGAGGAACGGTTTCTGATATTTGAGAACGGTTGTGTTTTGGGGAAAGGTTCTGACATGGTTTCTTTAAGCTTGGGTTGGGTCAAGTTCCAGCAGGAGTTGAAGTCATATTAGACCCACCATACTGCAACAACTCTTACCAGAGATTTTGAACTAGACAGCATTTGCCCGGCCCAGGCCTTCTCGAAATAAAACCAAAAAAAAAACAAATGAGCCTTAAATGCATGCAAATCCCCAGCAAACGCACGCACGCTTCCGAGGCCGGATTCTACAGCCACTTGTGACACAACATGCAAAATCCGCTATATGTGTGCCTCAGGTGACAGAAAAAGAATCAAACATGCATAAAGTACATCCAAAATTATCCCGGCAAGAGACCCCAAAGGAACGGGGGTCACATTCGCCCCTACCCCAGGGTCACATTCTCCCCTACCCCAACTAGGGTCACATTCGCCCTTACCTCACAATCCTTTCCATTGAATAAGTCATTCAACCTTTTAGGGTTTGACCTGGGGACAAAGGACATTTTGGGGGGACTTGGGGACATTGGTTGGGGGTGCACGGGGTCACTTTCCTTTTTACACTTGTGCATTACATTACATTTTAGTTACCACACTGGGTATCAACACACATCCAGAAATGGATGTTTCAACATAGCATCCAGAGTGTCCTGGAAGTTGCTTCAAGTGGATGTGACATTACATCATAGCATGCAGAGCGTCTGGGAGTTGCTTGAAATGGGTGTTGCAATGTAGCATCCAGAGCGTCTTGGAACTGACTTCACTTCAAATGGATGTTACAACGTAGCATCCCAAGAGTCTTGACATTTGATTGAAACGGATGTTACAACGTAGCATCCACAGCGTCTTGGAAGTTGCTTCACATGGCTGATACGAGGTAGCATCCAGAGCGTCTTGGAAGTTGATTGAATGGATGTTACCACGTAGCATCCAGAGCGTCTGGGAAGTGACTAGGAAGGGGATGTTAGAACGTAGCAGCCAGAGCGTCTTGGAACTGACTTCAAATGGATGTTACAGTGTAGGATCCAGAGCGTCTTGGAGTTGATTGAAAAGGATGTTACAACGTAGCATCCACAGCGTTTCGGGAGGTACTTGAAATGGAGGTTACAACGTAACACTCTGAAACTATTGCGCCTGCCACGCAAAAAAAGTCGGGTCACATTCGCTTCTACCTCCACCTTGAGTAGGGGCAAGTGCAACCCCACATGAGGTAGGGGCAAATGCGACCCCGTGCCGACCCCAAACAGTGTGGGGGGAGTGGGAGGATCTGAGGATAATGTAGGATAATGTTGGGGATGATGATGATGATGATGATGATGGTGATGATGATGACGATGATGATGATGATGATGATGGTAACCGGGACGGTGATGGTGATGATGATGATGAGGATGAGGATGAGGATGAGGATGTAGAGGTTAATGATGTTGAGGATGATGAGGTGCCGGAGGATGATGTTGAGGATGATGAGGTTGAGGGTGATGATGTTGAGGATGGTGATGTTGAGAGGGATGAGGATGAGGATGATAATGTGGAAGACGAAGTTGAGGATGTTAAGGTGGAGGAGGAGGAGGAGGAGGAGGAGCAGGACGAGGAGGAGGATGTTGAGAAGGGGGAAGATGACGAGATGACGACGTTGAGGATGAAAATGTTGAGGAGGAGGATGAAAAGGATGATAGTGTTGCGGAAGATGGGGTGGAGGAGGAGGATGTTGCGGAAAAGGAGGTGGAGGATGATGATGTTGAGGATGATGATGTCAAGGAGGAGGAAGATGATGATATTGAGCATGATGATGATGTTGAGGATGATGAGGTGTATAGGGTGATGATGTTGAAGATGATGAGGTGTAGGGTGATGATGTTGAAGATGATGAGTTGGAGGAGGATGATCTTGAGGATGATCTTGAGGATGATCATGTCAAGGGGGAGGAAGAGGATGATGTGGAGACTGATGGTGTTGAGGGGGAGGAAGTGGATGATACTGAGGATGCTGATGTGGAGGATCAGGACCGATCCCAAGACCGCGCTGCGTGTTTTGTGCGAGCCTGCACAGTCGAAATGCACATCAACATGTCACAAGAGCCACTCTATACGGAAATTTACAGGAAAAGTGCCAGACACACACTTTCTGCGAGCCTGCGCAGTCGAAATGCAATTCAACATTTCGCAAGAGCCACTTGGTACGGAAATTTAAAGGAAAAATGCCGCGCCCCAGATTGAGCCCAGAACGCGGACACACACTTTGCGCGAGCCTGCGCGGTCAAAATGCACTTCAACATTTCACAAGAGCCACTTGATACGGAAATTTGTAAGAAAAATGCCCCGCCCCAGATTGAGCCCAGAACGCACATTTTTGCGCGAGCCTGCGCAGTCAAAACGCATGTCAAGGTTTCACAAGAGCCACTGCATGCGGAAATTTAAAGGAGAAATGCCGCGCCCCAGAACCTAGGTGCACACTTTGTGCCAGCCTGCGCAGTCGAAACGCATGTCAAGATTTCACAAGAGCCACTTTGTACGGAATTTACAGGTAAAATGCCGCAGACCAGAGTGAGCACCCTGATCAAGCACCGGCTTTTACAGCTACGGTAAGAACCCCTCAGTGTGGACACACTGTTTGGGGAAAAAACATGCATAGTTGCGGTGAATGCAAAGGTACAGGTACAGAAGTGCTGATCAGGCCTTCTAGAACTTTCCAACCTGAATGTATGGATATTGCATATAACTGGTGATTTTTTACTGGTCTGTAATGCCATATAAAAACCCATACTTGGCTGTTTATAACACCAAATAAATAACCCATATAATCCTTTCCCCCTATTACTAACCCCCCCCAAATACTAAAAACTAGGGTCCATCTCTAATTCTGGAAAATTTCAGATTGGCCAATTTGACTTTTGATTGATCCCCTTTAGAAAACAAGTTAAAAATAAAGCTACCATTTGTGGGTTTTGCCCCCTCATAATAAAAACTAGTTAACCGTTAACCCCGGGGTGTTTATCATTAGGGTCCGTCCGATTTTTTCTAGTTTTTATTATTAGGCTTTAAATTTTATTAATAGGATACGCTTCGAAATCCGATTTTTGGCAATATATTAATCGCGTTATAAAAAGAAATTTAATTGATTTTGAAATCGAACAAACTAGTTTTTATTATTAAGGGGTTTAATTTTATTGATAGGGTCCGCTTCGAAATCCAATTTTTGGATTTCTTTAATCGCGTTATATAAGGAAATTTGATTGATTTTGAAATCGAACAGACTAGTTTTTTTTTATTAAGGGTTTAAATGTATTATATAATAGGGTCCGCTTCGAAATCCGATTTTTGGCTTTCTTTAATCGCGTTATATAAGGAAATTTGATTGATTTTGAAATCGAACAAACTAGTTTTTATTATTAAGGTTTTAATTTTATTAATAGGGTCCGCTTCGAAATCCAATTTTTGGCAATATTTTAATCGCGCTATATAAGGAAATTTAATTGATTTTGAAATCGAACAAACTAGTTTTTATCATTAATGTTTGAATTTTATTAATAGGGTTCCCTAATAATAAATACCCCCCCTAATACTAAAAACTACCTGAGGTGTTTATTAATAGGGGGGACGTTCAGTATTAGGGGGAAGGGATTATATATATATACATATGTTTGTATATACGTATTATATACATATTAAATATTATATAATATATATATATACATAGGATTGACAGCCTCACTCTTTTCTGCAATTTGCCATGCAGGTGTATCGATGCCCCAGCCTCAGACGGCCCGGCTAGCCGCTCTGGAACGGCGGCGTTGATCGCTGCGTCCGCCGAAAGCGGCGGACCCTTGGCCTTTCGAGGCTTGGCCCTGGCGGCGGGAAAACCCACAGAAACCCATAGAAAAGCCACGGAAAAAACATGGAATAAACATGGAAAAACAATGTTCAACCATGTGTTCACCATGCTTTCTCCATGTTTAACATGTTTTAAGCAGTACCATTTGATGATGAAAGCGCAATATGGTGGAAATAGATGAAATTAATCTTAAAGAAAATGGACATAGAACGTCCCAAGATTGTACAAATGCTGCTCCAATCCATCCACGCACAACATGGTAGTGACGTCCCTAAGTCTTTTAAGCTGGAACCACCAAACTTCGTGATCCAACTCAGAAACTGCTGGGTTTAACCAGCAGTTTCTGAGTTCATGGTGCAGCCACATCCGGGACGGCGCTTCCCACCTCTGTGTAGCCTGGTCCAAGCCATGGAGCTGGTGGACCATGGTTCTATCCTCCATTTTTTTACCGTGCCATGGTCAAGTTACATGGGATTCAGGGTCTGTGGTCATCCATCCCATGTGAGTTTATCTACGTGCAACTGCTGTGGTCGCACCTTCGATTGTTTCCCGGGGAATACACATTCGATTGATGTGCCCCCTATGACTCTTGGCTCAAGGCCAAGGGCCAAGCGAGACAGGGGAAAAGATCTCGAGTGCCGCCATAGGATTGGCTGTGTGTGTGGAGACGGAACTCGTCCATTTCCTTTTGATTGGCTGGATAGATTCATCTTTGGTGTCGTGGCCAACACTCTGGTCATTTAATATCTTGGCTGTACTACAATTATTACAACTTCATTCTGGTGATCAAGGAGGACCTTGAACCCTTTCAGGTGGGAACCGTTACCAGTGGAGTTGGTATATACATCCGCATTTATGGACTTATGATCATTCCCTCAGATTAGGCTCTGTTTTCTACAACTTCTGACCGTGGCGCAGGTCCGGCAGCCCGGCACAGGTCCGGCGCAGGTCCCCGAGGTTTCGGACTTCCGGGACTTCGATCAGCGAGATCCCCAAGTCCCCAAAACTGTTCCTGGGCGGCGGAGCGCCCATGTTTACCCGGCCTGGTGAACGTACAAAAAACGAACTGGAAAGATCCACCATTAATGGGTAAATCAACTATTTCTATGATAAATATGAGGAATATGCATATGATTTCCAAAAAAAATATTTTCCATGCTTATATACCCTCTGGTAAACTAACGTAACTATGGAAAGATCCACCATTTTGAATGGGTAAATCAACTATTTCGACTGGGCCATTTTCAATAGCAAACTGTTTGTTTACCAGAGGGTATACAGAAGCCACCAGGAAATTCTTCGACCAAGTGGCGGATCAAAACGTCTCAGAGACAAGAGCCTCACGCCAAATCCCCCGAGGTGATACAGAAACAAACGGCTGTCGGGTGTGGACTGGGTCAAAATTGGGTGCTCGCTTAAAAAAAAAAAAGTTTTGCGGGTCTACCCAGACCTCCAAGCGCCACCGGCCCATTGAAACGTTCGATGGTGAGGATCCTGCTGTTCACGAAACTCATTTTCTTACCATCCGTTTGACCTTTCACGAGGCTTCTGTTCAAGCTCCCGCGGAAAAAATCCACCAAATTTTGCTGACCAACTCTGCTGGTGAACTGTTCCCTCTACGAAAGGTGCAGCCATCAGGTGCATCCAAGAAGAGATCAGAGATCATTGATGTTGGTGGCCAAATCCGCAAGGTCGTATCCCCTTTATCATAATATATCTGCGAGATCTTCTAATCATAGTGATATGCCGGCTGTCTGAAAACTGGGTATGCCATGGTATACCTCAAAATCCAATCGTTCATCGTCACTTTTTCCAGACTTGAAACCTGTCCAACATACCTAAAATCATCATGGTTACGAAGCATTACCCACCAATACCCCCAGTTTTTCCGTCAGTTGCCCCAAAACAAAGATCCTCCAACGTCCGGAGGGTCGTCAGCCATCGTCAGCCCCTGCCTCTCAAGTGAATATTGCAAGCCAACAGCCTGCGCGGTGCGCCAAACCCTACTTTCGCCCACCTCCGAATAACTCACCAAGACAATATCATATACTTGTCACCAGAGGATGAATGAAAATGAATGAAAGCACTGGCTGTACCCAGTTTGATGTTAGGCTTTCAGGATTTAGGGGTTTGAGGGTGTTAGGGTTTAGGGATATAGGATCTTTGGGTTTAGGGTGTCGGGGGTTTAGGGCCTTTAGGGTTTGTTGTTCTGAAAAGTTAAAAATGCTAGCCCTGCTAGCGGGATTTGAGCATGTCAAAGGATATGAGGAATCGGTGGTGGGTAAATGTAGGGCTTGCAGCCATGTCACTTAACGATGTTTAAACATGTTTAAACTATTCTGACATGGCTTTGTCTGAGAATTTGCCAAAAAAAAACCGACGCTTTGCGCTTTATCATGATTTTCCCATTCATATTTGAATGGGGGTCTATTTTCAGATGCACCCAAATGGGGATTCATACAAGCCCCGACTGCGACCCAAGGTGATTTTTATAGATCCCCTACAGAAGCCGGCGTTCGGCAGGGCGGTTTTTGTGCGAATGGATTCCCATGCTGGATGCAGATTCCCAATATATCAAAGGTAGTCATAGTTCATAACCAATCAACAGAAGTCTGGCCGTCTGGCCGCTCGGGATTTGAATACCTTTTCATAATTCTTTTTGGACAGCCCAGTCAGCTGACCCCCAACAAAACATGTGGCTGGTGATATTCCGAGTCTTTTTTCCACTAAACCCAACAAAATCGATCCAATCTGGTAGAGCTTGGTATGGATTCTCATTGGCGATACACCACTATACCCCACACGGCACGACAAGCCTCCTCCATCTGGGTCATCTTCACAGGCAAAAAAAGGTTGTGAAGCGGATGTCTCTGCGATGTTTTGGCGCTGGCTGATTACTTTGCAAAAAGATGGTCAAAGCTTAGAAACTCCTCCGATGTGATTCGGAATTCGCCTTTCAAAAACGCGAAAATCGTCAACCGGTTGGTGCTACGACAGTTTGCGCCGGTGGTTTTTTCATGGCTCGACATCAGCATCAGATGGTGAGCTTTGAAGCTGTCATTCAGCTGGACCAAAAACGTTGCTGCGAATAACCCCCTGCTAAAACTTGGGAGACAAGGAAGTTAAATAAAGATCAAATAGCTGGATACAGGGCACACCAACTCACCAACGAAAAAGAAACCCATTTTGGGATGTTACCACCACTTAGCCAGAAATATGTTTCTCTGTACTGTTGGTGGAAAATATCTATAGCCATGCTTAGAAAATGTGCTCTTCCAAACCCTTCGAGGTCGTGGGGCTGAAAATGAGCCACCCTATGCTATCCATCCACTGGAAAAAAATCATCAGTTTCCCCACTAAAACATATCTAGAACATATCTTTAAACTATTTTAGGCTTATTTTCAACATAACCTCCATTTTCAACCACACCCACGTTGGTCTACCATAAAATCTGCCATCTGCAGCTGCGATGTTCCGCTGGCTCTCCACTCCACGCCGCAACGGCGTCGTAGCGGCTGCGTCAAGCATTGCGCTTCACTCGGTCGTAGTAGATCATGCCGACCCTCAAGACCAAACACGTGACAGTCTGAGACTGGAGACAACCATGACATCGGGGAAGCCCATAGCAGTCATAGCACTGGAAGTCGACTTCCAGTGCCAAAGAAAATGTGAAATGAGGTTGAATAGTCAGCAGCTCATAGTGAATCCATTCTTCTCACAGTTTTTCGGTCACTAGTTGGTGTGTTTAACCTTGTTTAACCACCGTGCAAAATACGAGTCACTGGGCATCATCATCCCAAATATGGCTGGAAATGAAAAGGATTGAAACGGATTTGCCATCAAGCAGCTTAGCATTCTTTTCGTCCCTCAAGCTACCAATGCAGGAGGGTCCAGCAGATTCTGGCATGGTATTTATCTATGATTATCACTATTATTATTACTATTATTATTATTACTATTATTATTATTGCTACTATTATTATTATTGTTATAAGTTATAAGTATTATCAGTATCATCATTATTGTCAAGTTATATCTATATATATATATATATATGCATTGTCTTTAAAAATGAGTTGGCCATATCTGATCATAAGTTGGGATATTGTTATCATCATAAGTTGCCTATCCAATCAACCAATTTTCTATAACAATCAACCAATTGGGCATAGATATTTATATTTATCTATTTATTTATCTATATATATATGGAGGTTTCCTGAAGCGGGGGTACCCTCAAATCATCCACTTTAATATGATTTTCCATTAACCATCCAGCCATTGGGGTATCCCCTCTGGAAAACCCCTTTGTTATATCCTTAGGAGAACAATTATAGACCGTGTACTTTGTTGTACCCTCTGGTAATTTAACATAGCTATTGAAAATGACCATTTATAGTTGATTTTCCCATTATATAAACATTGGCATTTTCAATAGCTATGTTAGTTTACCGGAGGGTATATCCAAGAGATACCCCATAATGTCATCCTCGTTCACTGCACATAATCCTTGGGGACGCGCCAAGCATCAAGGCAGTGCCGTAGCCACAGAGCTGTTGCGTTGTCACGGTACCACCCACCAGGGTCAAGGACAGCCCGGCCGTGGCCACGTCCTCCGTGGCAGGTTCCGTGGGAAAAAAGGGAAAAAAAATGGGAAATCATGGAAAACATGGGGAGTGAAACATGTGAAAACGCACCATTTCAAGACAAATACGCTGCAAATTTACTATTCTAACCAGCAAAATGGAGAGTTGAGCAACAAAGAAATGGAGATCTAAGCATGTTTAGCAACGAAAAAAGGTGTTAAAACATGGTGTTGGTGAAGCAACCAAGGCCATGGGCTTTCACAAAAAACATGGTCTTTAAACCGAATGGCAAGCCATGTTTAAAGCTGGGAGGTGCCATGAAGTTTCTGAACCAGTGCCAGGATGATCGAGTCGGTGCTATAGATCATATCAAATATCATCAAACATCATAGCATTTTATACAATAAAAAGCCAAGAAAAAGAAAGCTCGAAAAGTGAAGAGTGAATTTATCACCAAGTGCTTTTTAAGCGGATTTCACCAAGTAAGTTCTATCTTTTTGGGGACAACTACCCGGCCTGGTTTTATGAAACACTTCGCTATTGAACATTGTCCATCATTGTCCGACTTGACTTCGTTGATTTACCGAAAAATTTTGATGGTGATTTTCCACTTCACCGAACATGTTTACCATAATCCATTGGGATGGTTCTACATGTTTACCATCCTAAGTTTCCCTATTTTATCTGGTTGGTGGTTTTAACCATCTATAAATGGGCAAATGACCATCTTTTAATGGAAAATCCATGGGTAAATTATCTGGTTGGTGGTGCAATAACCATCTTGAAAAATGATGGAGTTCGTCAATGGGAAGGATGACATCCCATATATGATGGAAAATAATCCAAATGTTTGAAACCACCAATAAGTTATTCAGTTTACCACCTGGGTGTGTCTGAAAATAGTGTACCCCTAAACCCAATGGTTAATGATCATTATCCCTATTAAATGGCTATTTCATTGGGAATATACCCTATTTTCAGACAAACCCACCTAGTTGCCAGCTAAAATGCTAGGCTGCTAGGCCCTTGGCCGTGCCTTGGCCGTGCCGAAAACGGTGAAGGTCACGGGACTGGCCACTTTCCTTGCTGCTGCAAGGAATGCAGAGGCAGCGGCCCGCCCTTTCTGGAGGTAGGTAATGAAGTAATGGAACGTCGTTGAAAAAAAATGGTGATTCAACCAACAAAAATGGTGATGTACTCAACAAAAATTGTGATTTTAACCAACAAAAATGGTGATGTACTCAACAAAAATGGTGATTTTAACCAACAAAATGGTGATGTACTCAACAAAAATGGTGATTTTAACCAACAAAATGGTGATGTACTCAACAAAAATGGTGATTTTAACCAACAAAA
>Ga0126342_10008379_pt1 | contig 18517 bp, 14 predicted proteins | sample Cyp1metagenome_FD_92528 | JGI IMG/M metagenome (GOLD analysis project Ga0126342, IMG submission 92528) | Coral microbial communities from Lord Howe Island, Old Settlement Bay, Australia - Cyphastrea 1 metagenome | ecosystem: Host-associated > Invertebrates > Cnidaria > Coral ...
AAACGAAGAAATCGTTCAATTACTAAAAGTTGTGGTGATGCCAAAATTGAACTTTTTCCAGGCGCACGGCCTCCCGATACGACTTTTACGAGCTGATACGACTTAACGCTAGCGCTAGTAATGTTGAATCATGGAGAATGATGACGACTTGTGGATAGGTGTGTTGCCACCACTTGGATGTGTACCCGGGATAGGATCCGTGGTTTATAACCGAAGCCTGTTTTTAATCAACCATACCCTCTGGTAAACTAACATAGCTATTGAAAATGGCCATTTATAGTGAGTTTTCCCATCAAAAATGGTGATTTTCCATAGCTACGTTAAATTACCAGAGGGTAACTCGGGTATAACATGGTTACTACCCAGGGTTTCTCTGAAATGATCAGCTCAAAAGTTGATCGTTGCTTGCGTAAAATTTTCCTGTGAGAACTTGTCGTAAATTTTCGTGATGAATCCCAAATGCTTGTCCGACTGCCATAAAGTGATATACCCTCTGGTAATTTAACATAGCTATTGAAAATGGTGATTTATAGTGGATTGTCCCATTGAAAATGGTGATTTTCCATAGTTATGTTAAATTACCAGAGGGTAAAATGATTGTCTCATGAGGCTAAATATCAGTTGGCTGGTTGTAGCCCTCTGATATCCATTTTCTCCCCATTAGTACCTCCATTAGTACCCCCATGCGGATCTTCATTCTATCCCGATCGATGTGTCCCATTGGGACATATATGCAGGGTAGGCTGGTTATATCTATATATAATAATATACTAATATACTGTGTATATATATATATATCCCAATTTTACCCTCCAGTAAACTAACACAGCTATGAAAAATGTCCCATCAGAGTTCGCTTACCAAAGGGTATCCATCCCAATGATATCCTAATCTCAATGGATTGGAAGGGAAATTCTGGTTAAGATTTCCCAACAAAACCAATCCATTGAAATTATCTCCCAATGTTCGCTGGGACCGTTCTCTGGCACTCGGCGTGTGCAGAGCATGCTGGCTGTCCCCGTTTTATATGGCTACTAAGATCCCCATTTAATCCACTGATTGTAGGGATATAGATATCATATATAAATATGTATGTGTATATATATATATGTATATATATATGTATATATATATGTATGTATATATGTGTATATATATATTATATATTATATTATATATATTATATTATATATATGGGTCCGGTGCATTTTCCGGGCCCCAAGGATGCTATGATTAGGGTTTGTTATTATCGTTGGTTTATTTGGATGGAATATATATATATACATCACCCAAGTATCATATCTAGTTGGTGAGTTCTATCAATGGTATCCCATAAAAGCATCATTTTTCTTGCTGTCCCATTAGAGCCCCAATATCCCCACCCCACTTCATCGCCAGTTCAGTTCCTGTTCCAAGAGTATTTCACAGTTTCCCCAGATCTCCGATTTTCCCAGCGTTTCCCATCTTTGCCCCGCATTTTTGCCACCAAAAACGCACCAAAACGACGTGTTACACATCGCCTTGGGCGCCAGCGGCAGCGAGCAAATGTCGCTCTCCAACAACGTCTCGGTCTCTGTGGCTTCATCCCTGGTTGATGCTAAGAATCGTCATGGTCATTGGTAATTACCCTCTGGTAAACTAACATAACTATGGAAAATCACTTTTTTTTCATGGGAAAATCCACTATAAATGGCCATTTTCAATAGCTACGTTAAATTACCAGCCAGAGGGTATGGTTTTTTTAATACCATGGTAATTGTTCATGGTAAAATTGTATTAATTGGTATAAGTTTATATAGTTGGTAATTATTTAATAATATTGGTATAATGGCAATGGTAAATTTAATTGTTGATGGTATATTATGATGGTAATTCATGATGGTAATTCATGATGGTAAGAAGTGAAATGGTAATTACCGATAATGGTGATTATACTGGTACTCATTATAGTGATAATGGTGCTGATTACTATAATTGTTCATGATGGTAATTATTGGTAATTGTGTTTATTTTTTGATGGTATATGATTATGGTAATCATCATGGTGATAATCATGATTTAAAAAAAATGGTAGTAATAATGGTGATATACAACAATGATAACAAGAATGGTGATAATACTGGTAATAGTACTGGTAATAATGATGGTGATATATAATAATGGTGATATATAATAATGGTGATATATAATAATGGTGATAATGATGGTGATCAGTTTACTAGTGAAATGATTATAGATTGTAATAGAAAAACTATATAGTAATACTCCTTGGTATATCTTATAGACTATGATATTAACACTATAATAATACTAATATCGAAATATCATTTAAGTACTATATAATGATGATAATAATAATAATAATGGTACTAAGGTAGGCTAAACTCAGTAATCTGTGACCATATATTATCATGCCATATTATAATATTATACCACTAATAAGATATAGTTTATGATACTAATTATCACAATATCATATATACTATATCACTAATTTGTTATCAGAGACTATACTGTACCATTAGCTTATATATTGTTAGTGATGATAAACGAAAATCCATTAGTAATCATTAGTAATCATAAATTAATTTCCATCCTCGTCGGCCAATCTAATTCCGGCGTGTGATCATGATTATTAGTGTCATTATTGCTATCATAGTAACAATAGATATCATTTTTGATAGCAATAGTATGGTCTTAATCGTAATCATACGTTGACAAAAGTTATGATCATTGGTCTTAGTGTTTGGTGTGGTGATCATAATCAGAAGTTAATATAGTCTTAATATATAATAATGATTCATGGTAGTATATAGTTCCAATCATCGTAATAATAGTTGATAGGAGTGACAACAATGTTCATCATCATGATCATCATCGTCATTAGGTTTAGCAATAATTAGTGAATGAATATAAATAAATACTAGAAAGATATTGATAGTAAGAATGACAATAATAGTGACAAGTGTGATACTGAGAGTCATAAGAAGAAGAATCGGCGTCATCATCACAACCTCACTACAATAGTACTAGGACTAACAATAGCCAAGATGCAACCAGCAAAACGATTGATCAAGCAGCAAGGTCAGCCCAATTCCGGGTTAGAAGGGGATTGCCCATGGAAACCTCACACCATCCAACCAAATTCTTTGAAACCTGAAAAACCAGGTTGTCAAAACTCCCAGAAAATGTGCATGACCAACAATGCACTATTAAAAAGATCATTAGTTTTTGATCTTGATAAGGTCAAAAACCTGGTACCCTGTTCTTCACCAAGATGCTCCCTTCCACAACCACAACGATTCACGCATGCGAAACAACTTGCTTAGGTATCCCTTTAAGCGAATACCAGCATAACACCCTTCCTCCAAATATAAAATACCTATTATGTAAGATTGGCTTCAGTGTTGGATCTACTCATGTTAAGTCCCAACAATTGGTTGTATTGTTATATTGGCTAAAAAAATTGGCTATGCATACATATATACCCTACAGTAAATTAACATAGACCCTGGCAGATGGGGGTTGGAAGGTTAGTTTCCATTCAAAAATGGTGATTTTCAGGGTCCAACTGTTTATTTACCAGAGGCTAATTGGATGGTAAAGATATGTAAAAATAGCAGCTGAAATGTTAGTCCCCCAGCTCCGAAAAAATTTGACCCAGCTCCCAGATATTTCAGGATTACCATCTGGTTATGACATTCACAGTTTGCCGTGGAAAGATCCACCATTTTTAATAGGTAAACCATCTATTTCTATGGGCAATTTTCCATGGCTATGTTAAATAATAACCAGAGGGTAAATCATCTTCAACAGCCTTTTTGAGCGAAGAAAATGCCGTCCCACCCAGCAGACCACCAGTTGATCAACTTTCGTTACGCGACCACAAAGGGCGCCTCTCCCGATAGATCTCAGCGGCACTTTTACCTTCACTGCCCTCCAAGGGTCGTCACATGGGGCCCCAACAAAAGGCCACACCATGGATGGATGCTGCGATCATAAACGTGATGTGACTATATAATATCATGTAATATCATGTAATCTCATGTCATATCATCTCATATCATCTCATATCATGTAATATCCTGCAATATCATGTAATATCATGTAATATCATGTAATATCATGTAATATCATGTAATATCATGTCATATCAAATCATATCATGTCATATCATATAATATCATATATTATAATATCATATAATATCATGTAATATCATGTCATATCATGTCATATCATGTAATATCATGTAATATCATGTCATATCATGGCATATCATGTAATATCATATAATATCATGTAATATCATGTAATATCATTTAATATCATGTCATATGATGTAATATCATATAATATCATGTCATATCATGTCATATCATGTCATATCATGTAATGTCATGTAATATCATGCAATATCATGTAATATCATGTATATATCATGTAATATCGTTTAATATCCTGTCATATCATATTATCATGTAATATCATGTAATATCATGTAATATCATGTAATATCATGCCATATCATGTCATATCATGTCATATCATTTCATATCGTGTAATATCATGTCATATCATGTCACATCATGTCATATCGTGTAATATCATGTAATATCATGTCACATCATGTCATCTCATGTCATATCATGTAATATCATGAAATATCAGGTCATATCATGTCATATCATATCATATCATATCATATCATGTCATGTCATGTCATGTTATATCATGTTACAATGTAATATCATGCAATATCATGTAATATCCATTTCCTTACTGAGTTTTGAAAACCGCAACGCGGATTGACACCTGTCACACAAATGCATTGGCAACCATATGCTGAGTTTCCTCGTGAACTAAAATCCATCATTTCCAAGGTTAAAAACGCTGCTCAAAGACAGGTGGTACTTGGATGACAATCAATGAATGATTCCAATTTGTTCAAAATATTCTTAACACGTTCCAAGTCACTCCTAAAATATCACGGGGATTGCAGAATATGATCAACACCAATTCAAGGACTCTTCTCCAATATTCGCCTCCGTCTTCCCCTTGTCCTCCTCCTTTCGTTTGATGAACAACCAAAAGGGCGTTTGCTCCTGGTCAAGTTGGTTTGGTTCCATGGGACATCACCCAAAAAAAAAGGACCTAGTATCAAGCTGGTGGCCCCGCGCAGGTCATTGAAACTGACCTCCTAATCATCCACGACACAGTGCTGTTCCCTCCGAAAAACGCCATTTTTTTCTGCCCATGTCCCCTGCCCGAAAGTCCTTCTTGTCGTCGTCTCCAAATTGCATGGCGCAAACCTTTGGGACCCGCCTGTGTTTTGAAGCCGGTATCGTCTTTAGCCCTGCTTCCCTGATCTGAAACTTCAGGAGTTCTGTTTCTGCCATCCTTTCTTGATTTAACTTAATGTTCAGAAATTTGGGGGTCAGAAGTAACTAGTCACAAAGAGAACACGGTTGCATTTGGTGACTCCGAAAAATGGCATGATTGATCAACAACTGCATGATCCAAAAGGGTGTGCCCAGGCCATTCAATTTCCGCTCACGTTATCCATATTTTATGGCCATGAAATAACGGGGAACATGTTTTCTCTAAGACTCTAAAGTAAGTAGCCTCTGCCACAGGGAAGAGACTGGCGTGCGCTGCAAACAAGAAATTTGTGAGTATTGGAAGAAATCGGGATCTCAAATAATTTAAGCAACACATGTGTTTTTCAAAAGGGAAACGTGCAACCTTTAGACTCTGGACGCTAAAGTTGTAGAAAACCACCATGAAAACCAAGATGTTTTTAGCAACACAAATCGTGAATTCAACAGGCAGAACTGGAGAGAATGGAATGATTTGTTGGCAGCACCGTTCAAGAATTTGGGATGTCACCATCAGAAAACGCAATCTAAGGTGGACAAAAAACACAAACGTATCCCATCCTATTTCATGTTATGATGAAAACCACATTTGTCAGTCCACTTTGTGCCATGTATTTTTTGTTCCGCCCTGCCCCCCCCCGCCCCAAAGTCAAAACAAAACGACTTCTGTCTGGCGTAAAACCAGCGCTGAATCCGCTTCCACTGCGGTAGACTCACAAAAACATCCATCGATCATCATGCCCAATACCCTGAATTTTGCCCTGCAGAAAAGTCGTCGTTTTGAGCTAGATTCTTACAAACAACAAGAAAAAAAAACTCTGACCCAGGAAACGCCCGACCCACATACAGCGCTGTTTGCTGTTTCACATCTGCCCTGCGGCACGAAGTTTCTAGTGTCGGAAGCCGCACAGTTCCAGCAGCTGGCTGGAAATATGTGAAAATGTGGCTCCAAGAATCCCAAGGACAGTGGCCAAAAGCTCTCAAAAATAATCAAAAATATATACAAAATATTTAAGTTCAGTTGTTGAAATATCATGATCATGGCTGCGGAAGGTCCGTATTTCTTTTGGCCGAAGTTTGGAAGTCCCAGTCGGATGCACCATGAAGCCAATGAATTGGGCCTGAAAAACAAGACATTTCCCCCCACATGCTTCATCATGCTTCCACATGCTTCCACATGTGTGCCAGTGCTGTAGGTTTTCTGAAAATGTGGTGTGCCAAAATAAAGCTGCTATCATCATTTTCCCAACAAAATTTGCAATTATAATTTCTGGTTGGTGGTTTCAACATGTTTCAACCCCTCTGACAAATATTACATATGGAAACATAAAAAATGTTCCAAACCACCAACTAAATTTATTGGATTTTATTGGGACAGACCGGCAAATCCATTATTGGGACACGGCCTCCAACATGGCTGAACTAATGTTTTCTCACCGCATGGCGAGTTTCTTGTCATGTGCAAATGTGATTTTATGGAAAAGAATGGTGACAAATTGACATCTTTTTGACATCTTTGATGATGAAATGCCATGTTCAGTAAAATCATCTTTGCCAACATTTGTTAATAACATACCATGACACTCCGTTCAACAAAGCTATCTGCCACTGAACTGCCACTATCAAAGCCACCGTCTTAGACGGTGGCCCCACCGCTTGCGCGAAGCAACGCAAGGCTAAGTCCAACAAAGGCAACCGCGACCGTGAGCGACAGCATGGCCCGGACGTTTTCTCCAAGGCATTCTATGCTTGGTGGTTCATGTGGCTGGCTGGAGAACCCCCCTTAAATGAAGATTTAAATGGAAAAATCCATAAATGATCATAAATGGAGGTTTATAGCTGGGAAAATCATTGAACGAAATGGCAGGGGGTCCATTGCCACGCTTGATTACCGGAGGGTAATAATGAATGGCTTGCCTCAGCTATACGTAGGATAATCCATGATAATCCTACTCAGTCCAAAAAATAAGTGCGAACTAAGCCATTTACGATTCCTGGCATGAACCACCAAGTGAGGTCGTTGTAGTATCATGTAGGGTATGCCCCACGGCAACTCCAAAAGTTGTGAAAAATTCACCCCGAAAACGTGAAAACCGTTGCGATTCACCTGACCCAAATCTGACCCAAAAATGGCTACCGTCCCCCATTTTTGATGACCATCAAAGCTGAGGATTCATCAAACGCAGCCATTTTGGCTGTCATGCTTGGCTGGTTAGTCACGCTGTCATACGCTGTCTATTTTCCAAGAAAGACATGGCTAAAAATCAACCCAGACCATCCCCAAACATTTGGAAAAAGACAGTTCGATTGTTGCTTCGCTGTGGCTTTCTTCATAATTATTGCTCTTGTTTTGTTTCACCATGATGTAGTTGATTGAACATGTTGGCTGCTTAGCATTGCGAAGTCCCTTCAAATTCTAGTTTTTATTGTGCAGACTTCCCAATTCTGTTGATTTAAAATCCACATGCAAGAAATCTTTATTTACCTTTGCTGAATCCTCCTGTTTGCCAGGAAGCTACAAACTGTTAGTGATGTTTAGCCTCTTTCACCTAATATCACAAACTTTATTACTTTGTCATAGTCCCTGTTTAGTAATGTTAAGTACTTCATCTGTTCATTTTGGGGTCCCATGTGATGATCGAACCCACCCCCCCACAAAAAAAAAATGGTTGGGCATTTGGGCATTGTTTTACTGCAATATTCCCCAAGATTGGGTAATTGGGAAATGGTTTATGGCATCAGGCTTGTCACACTGGGAAACAAGGCCATTTCGGGATGGCTAACACCAATCCAATTCCCATCACTCCAGCGATGTCCAGATTAGTTGCTTCCTTTGCTGGTGGCCCCCAGTTATAAGTTGCGCGGGCCCACACATGGTTCCATGAGTTCTAATTAGCAGCATAACTGGCAAAACTCGTGTTATGGTTAGAACTCATAACCCAACTTGACTCACTATGAGGCATCACCTTGTACAAGTCCGGGCCGAGCCAGATTGCTCGCTTGGGTCAAAACCTCCGCGTTTTTGAAGCTCCCATGTCGCCTCCGCCATGTCGCCGGAGGAGCGACCAAAAATGGGGACGCAGAAACCATGCAAGATGGAGATGTCTCCTGCAATCCTGCAGAGATTTGATCAGTCAAAAATCGGGATGAACCTTTAAAAACCTTTAAAGAAAAGAGGATTTAAACATCCAAGATGTTGGTCAAAAAAATGGAGCCGCAGAAATATGGTGCAACAATTGCCCTTTTTTGCCAGAAAAACCAGGGAGTTGACCAACAAAACTACGGATCTTACCAACCCGTGCAGGTTGCAAACAATGACTGATCTGGCCATTTATCATTTGGATCCATTTGGCATGTCTATAGGTGAACATCGCATGGCAACCAGGGCGGAGTACCTAACTCACCCCCTCACCCAGTCTACCCAGTCTCCAGGACAACCAGCGAAAACAGAGCCTCCAACTTAGTTGGATAAGAACCTGGAGCTGGATAAAACTAAGCCTCAGCTTCGCTCAGAGCTGGCAATTCCAAAAAGAAACAGAACTGCGCATTTTTCCACCCAAAAATTGCCCAAAAATATGGTGATTTCAAGCAGGCCGACAGGGTGTCTCCATGGGCCGCCGCACCATGGGGAATCTCACCCGCCCTGGGGTGATATGGATCCACCGTGAGCGGCTTACTCCCTGGCCTCAGCCAACAATAATAGGGAGTTCACCAACAACACCCGGCTAACCAACTCATAGGGCTAGCAATTCCTGGAATTTCTTGGGCTCACTTTTTGAGTCAGCTAAAAATTGAGCCGTAATCATCTGAATATAGCAAATTAGGATCATTATACATATATATATATTAAAATATTATATATCTTGCTATATTAGGCATCATTATACATAGGATATCGCCATCGGCCATCCAACTGTTGTCAATGGCCATGCAACAGGAACCGAAAAAATTGGAGGTACCTAACATATATAAGGCCCGTGTAAGGGTTATGTAAGGGGATATATCCCCAAAATATGGCTTTATATGGTACAGTACCTCTATTTTAGAATCCTGAAACTCCCATTGATGTTGATTCTGAAGGAGAATCGTTGGCTACAACACGTTGAAGTGGCCAAAGCCCCAGGTTTATAAGGCAGTAAACCCATGGCATTGGGTTTACCGCACTGTGACCTTTCACTACGTAACATGATGGTAGACAAAAAACTTTAGGGAGGAAAAAACATCTGCTTCCACATGAATCTAAATGAAGATCCTCCATTTGGTTTTATTGGCAGAGGCTAAACCATCCAAATGAAGAAAATTGACGTGTTCAGCCACAAAGAAAACCCATTGATGTCTGATAGTTCTGGAATGCGGGGCCTTTCAAGTTGGACCGGTTTGACCTGTTTGACCCCTCTCCACAAGGTAGGGCCCCAGTTCGATGGCTAAGTTGGTGAACAGTTCACTGGGTGAATTCTATGATTCATGATGTGTATATATATATGCGTCTGTGTGTGTGTGGTATTCATGGGGTTTCTAAACCAACAATCACTGGGGGGTCCCACCACCCAAGGTTTGATTGTTGAACCCCTCGTATGTTCCCATTAAAAATATTGAAATCCCAACTGTTGATGGCTAAACTCCATAAAGATCATTCACAAAATCATTGCTGAGTTCAACCTCTATGGCATCCCCTTGTTGAAACCCAAGGCGCGACTTCTTTCTCTTCTGGCTCTTCTTCTCTAAAAGCTTCAGGCATCTATCGCGCTCCTTCTTGACATACTCCAAATCCGTCACCCACATGGTCTTGTAGGGCTTTCCTTAGAGCAACGTTGACCCCTGGCGTGGGATCCCGTGGCTATGGCATGGTGTCTGAAAATAGTTGGATATCCTCATTTTCCCAATCCCCGAGAAGATGGAAAAGCAAAATCCCACTTAAAGTGATAAATTATACTGGAAAATCAATGAACATTATCTATGTTTCTATCTTTTTTGGAGGTTGCTACACGGATATACGGCTGACTGTTTTCAGATAAGGCGGAGGATTCAACAGAGTTCGTTGCCAACCTTACCCGTTGGATTTCTTGGATAATTAATGATAATTATACAGACATATTTGACAATAAACTCCCTTGAGCATATTGATGGACATATTTCACCAAACATGTTCTGTTTAGCTAGGAAATCTGACCGCCTCCGTGGCCGTGGCCAGGGCGTGGGCGTTCCAGGTATCCACTGGATCCACTGGACATACCCTCAATTTGAAAACAGCACTGGCAAAGCATTGCTGGTTGGTGGCATACCTACCCACCTGAAAAATATGACTTCGTCAGTTGGGATGATGAAATTTCCAATATGGAAAAATCCAAGTTCCAAACTTTCCAAACCACCAACCAGTAGTTTTGGAATCTACAAAGGTTCCATTTTCCAGGGGGAGTGCAACTGTTGGGCTGCGCACCCACCTTTGAATCTCACCGTAAATCCCGATCTCGTAGCAATCAAGTTTACCCTCTGGTAATTTAACATAGCTATTGAAAATTGCCATTTATAGTGAGTTTTCGTATTAAAAATGGTGATTTTCCATAGTTATGTTAGTTTACCAGAGGGTAGGTCCTGAAAATCTGGTGGGCTATCATCGACCACGGATCGTGTCCCAAAAACATGGAGGATCATCCCAGGTGTCCTAACTGGTCAGTAACTCAGTTGAATAAGTGCCCTGTTTGATGCCCTCGGCGATGCCGGTTATCCCATTTGAGACCACGTGGGATCGCGCAGTTACTGAGGCGATCCAGGATGATCGCCAATGACTGCAGGCCGATCTCATACCTATAACAATATCTTAAATATCTTAAAATACGCATGTGATTGCAAATGTATGTATATATATATACAGATAAAATTATATTTATATATATATCTCTCCCTCTCTCTCTCTCTCCATCGCCATCTCGTCACGAGAGGCGAGCATGCGGTCACGAAACACGGAGGCACTATACAGTTACATATGGCTATATATATATATATATGTGTGTGTGTATCCGTATGCATTCTATAAATAGGTATGTACACATAGCAGAGCCCAAAAACTACATGAGCAAATCCAGCACTAAAACAGATGGCTTCAGGGCACTGAAGCCTTGCGCAGGGCATGTACTGACCTAGTAATTACTCCTCATTGGGGGTTATAATAAAAGAGATACAAGCAAATACATTTCCAGCGCATGGCCAATTGATTAAAAAAAACACTTTGTTGGTTTGCCGATTTTCTGATTCATGGATGAAACACATCCGCTGACCTACCAACCAGTCCACAGGTTACCCCCCTTGGTGAGCCATCTCCAATTCCACATCCAGGTCTGACCTGTCGCGTCTGACAAGAAGCCTTGCTCTGGCAGGAACATGTAGAAGCGATACATACGTTGGATGTGGCCAGTGGCATACCTCAACTGGCACGGATGCAACATCCGTGACACTCATGGAGTTCCATCTGCCCTTTTGATAATCTCATGTCACTCCCGGATTACCCCCAGGTTGATTAGCCTCTGGGAAATTAACATAGACCCTGAAAATAACCAATTTTAAGTGGAAGCTAACTGCTTGGTGGTTTCAACTCCTCTGAAAAATATGAGCTCGTCAGTTGGGGTTATTATTCCCTATATGGAAACATAAAATTCATGTTCCAAACCACCAAGCAGCTACCAAAAGGTGATGATCTGCTGGCGCTTTGCAGTGGCGGCACCGTGCCCATGATATCGCCATGATATTGCTATATGGCGGTTTCCATAAATGGGGGTACCCCAAAATGGTTAAAAATTCGGAAAATCATGTGAAAAAATTGATGAAAATGGGGGGTACCTCATAATTTTAGGAAACCAACATTAATCATCTTCCCACTTTAGTGCTTGGAAAAATAGCCAGCCTGATCAAGTACCATCATCCCATCCAGTCAGTACCCTAGCCACGTGGTTTCAATCCCCTCAAACAATGGACCAATAATAGCCTCCTGATTAGAAACTGCATGCGTCATAACACCACAATGGACCGAAATTGGAGATACGATATCGTATATGTATCATTAAGTATCATTTACAGCATAATTATTCACGTTCTCTTCCGCATCAGCAAATCATTCGTCGAATGGAAGTCTTTGAAACCACGCTGCGAGCCACTTCTCTTAGAGAAGTGACTCGTCTATACAGGTCAACCAGGGTCAACTCGACCCCGGCAGAGCGAGGTCAAGTCGACCCACACCTCTCCCACGAAAATAACTGCTGTCACGACAATAATTGAACTAGCAACAGATGCACTGATGAAACCTGCAGCGTCCAACAGAAACCAGGACTGCCAGAGGATGAAAAGAAACAGAGCCAGCCCTGCCCAAATGCATGATGTCTTAACACAATTCAGGCGGGAAGGCTGTGCAAAATAATCGCAAACCACAACCATCAATTTGATGGCAATCAAATCCAACGACAAGATGGCCACTCGCCTACGAAACACCCACAGCACGGCTGGGATGGGTGCTCCAGACTGTGTGATCGCAAAGACCCAACACAATTCCCAACTCGCCAAGGGCGCGGCAAGCACGGCCCAGTATGCCCTGGGCACGCGAAATCGGGAAAACCTTGGATGGGCCCATAGTGGCCCCCAAAGGGAAGAAAAAAAAAAACATGCCCCATAGATTCCCAATTTCTGGCGGATGGGAAGGAAAATAAAACCTCATCTCAGGCCGTGAAAAATGCCATAGAATACCCCTATCCAATCCCATCAAATACTGACTGGTTAGCAACCGCTCATATATCCCACAAAAATATGAGTCATAAACACTAGTTCCCAATTAACCCGGTAGGTTAATAACCCCATCAACCATGATTTATCAACTATACACCCCTGACCCGTGCAAACCATTTTGTCTATATAAAATCAAAAACCTGGGGCCCCTTAGCCACTTTTTGTAGACCAACTTTAGAGAAAATGAAATAGTCTCTATGTTTAAAAAACGGTTCACCCCTCTTCTACAATATTTCTGTATAGAATGCCCCCTCTTTGGAATGCACAACCTCCCCACCAACCATGCACATCCCAACTCTGAATCCTCTATAAAATCAGGATCACTCCATGTCAAAAAATGAACAAACAAAAAATGAGGATTACAATAAAATCGTTATAAAATCGGGAATTTCTACGACCTGCGTCCCTGATTTTAAGGTGCCCCTTTGAGTCGTACCAAAAACAACGACTCACCTTACCCGGGCATTGTGAGTACTAACCTTGCCGGGGAACGGTTCAGCCAATTCCTCTGCCAGCGGACCCCTCACGTAGCTTGTGAAGGCTTCTGAGCTGCCATACCATGCGCGAATCCCTGCGTGAATGAAATCTCGGTCGAAGTCGCTGCCTTCCGTAAAAATGCCGAGCCACGCAAAGCGATGCGAAGCCCCAGGAAGATGCTGTGAATTACTGTGAGCCCATTAAGATCATCGGTGCACTATAGATGGAAAATACATGGTTCGTTGATGTAAGAACATCGACTAACCAGCTATGAATCAAAAAATCTTGATGAACACCAACTTTCTCCGGAAAAAAAAAAGAAAACGAAACCACCAAGAAGTTGCCACATTCCACTTGCGCAAACTGGAAATGTCGCAGGTCGCAGATCATCTGACGTTTTTCATGAAGCATCCTGGCAGTGATTTCGTCAGATCATGGGGACACCGGGTCAAACCATGATCCAAAACGCCAAACCACGGGGCATTTTGAGGTTCCAAAGGTCTGAGGTTTGGTGATGAATGGGTCATCATGCTGGTTTCTTAGAAGTTTCATAATGGTTCCATTTTTGGTGGCATATGGTGACTTCCCTCCGCCATGCTTGTTTACCAAGGGAAGATTGTCCAATGGTTGATTAGTTCCGTGTATGTTCTAATCCCTTCCAGCTGTGGAGAAAGACCATGAAAGACCCGCTCTTGGCTCACTCAACACTTGGAATGTCCCACTGTTTGCTTGAAATGAAATGTGCATGTGGCTACAATTCCAGACCCAACTCACAAATGTTCCAAGCCAAGCCGAGTCTACCCGCAAACCTCTCGGGCTTGAAAATCGGCCCCCATCCAAAAAAACACCTTGGCTCCTGCGGCAATAGTGGAAAAAGGGGTGCAAGGCGCAGAGCCGCAGCAACATCGACAGTTCCAACGGCCAGCCCATTTTGCGAAGGGTCCAGTTGAGGGTGGTGTGCAGATAGATCATCGCCTAGTCTGGTTCGGGGGTCCGATTCTGGGGGGTGGTCATGATCTTGGGGGAGTATCTCGCAACTTATGGGGGTTGTGACACTATGATTATCATCCACTAATGTAATAATGTAATGATTATTATCCACTAATTTTTATCCACTATGATTATTGTCCACTATGATTATTATCCACTTATGGATTGTGCAACCTATTTTATTATATCCATAAAAACGACCCCAGCTGCACCCCATGGCCCCCATTGCCCCTGAGATTTTTGCCTTTAGACGTGACAAAGGAAAAAGGGGTTGGCTAAGCGAAATGAAAATCCAATTTTTTGATGAGCTAGAACTGCTGTATGCATATATGAAATCATATGTATATATATAATGTATATATATATAATGTATATATATATAGATATAAGTGTGTTTATGTGTGTATCTGCGTGCGTGTATTTTGATTGGCAGGGGGCATCATTCCTGGTGTCACCAGGAATGCCCCACCAATGTGTTTGGAGGTGGTGAAGTTTGCTCTGGTGTCGTTTCACACTGGGGGCCCCTTGTCACAAGAATCTGGGTAAATTACCTAGTCCATACCCTCTGGTAAACTAACATAACTATTGAAAATTGCCATTTATAGTGGATTTACCCATGAAAAATGGTGATTTTCCATAGTTCTGGGTAAATTATAATATTTCACTAACCTGAATCTTGCGGCCATTTGGGGATACTTTCCCTTACTAACCATGATTTCCAGTAAGGGAGAACAGTGAGGTCGTTATAATTTACCCAGAATAATGATTCCAAATGCTGTATCAAACATACCAATTGCTTGAAGTTGTGCAGTTTTGGGCCCATTGGACCAGCCTACTAAGCAGTCTAATCAATCTGTATGTATAGTGACCCCAACATAGCTGTTCAAAAGTGGGAAACCTGGAGATAGATACATTATATATATATGCATTCAATATCATTTATAACCTCCTGGGTTTCCACGTTTCTATCTTTTCGGGGATGGCTCTAAATATGCAACACCTTCCGTTGGCTAATCTTAGACACTCAGATCTCACCAATACGAGTTACAGTAGCGATTGGTTGTGTCACCAATCCCCTTCTACCGAAGACTCTGAATATCTTAATTATATACAGTATTACAGTACATATATATATAATTATATAAAACCCCCAAGTTTGTTTACCATGGATGTGGACAAACTACAATGATTCACCACACTGAATAGTTGGGCCTCCCATCTTCACACGCAGCCTTTTGGATAGTTACCCTTATCCTAACTGTAATGATCATTTCTAGTGACGTCGCAGTGAGGTTGTTTGAAGTTCTCCAGATTGATGGTTATTTCAATATTCCTTGTTGGACGAGATCCACGTTTGGTTTGGTTTTCTGTTGGGACCCATTTTGGGTGTTCATTCTTGGTGATCATTGATTATTTAGTGGTATCTATAGAGGAACAAATGGAACATCCATGTTTTCTATAGGCGATGATCTGCAAACAGTGGAATTGCCTTATCTACATTCATTTATGTCGGTTTATGTTTAGTTTATGTTAGTAAGTGTGTTGAATATCAATTGTCAACCCCATGTTTGTGATGGTTTTCAATGACTAAGATCTCCATTTTTGAAAGTGGTGGCTGGGATGAAAGATAAGTATATGAGCAATTCACACTTTGGGTCATGCAAAACGGCTTGTCACTTAGTCCCCCTTTTGCTGGTTATGGTTTAGATCCCCATCAAGCCATCAATTCTTGGGGGGTGAGACCCCTGGAGGTTATCCCATTCCCCATTCGATCCCCTTTTTTTTGTTTGTGAATCTGTAATCATTACACACACACACTAATATTTATATATATGTGTGTGTGTAATACATAATAAATAAATAAATAAATAAATAAATAAATAAATAAATATATATATACATATGTATGCCCTCCAGTAATTTCACAGATTGCTATGGAAAATGGATGAGAAGTGCCCATTTGTCGTTCCATGATTTGCCTCAAATGTGATTTAAAAGATGTTCCATGTCGCAAAGGGTCAGTCTTTACCAGAGGATACACGGGACCGATTCTTCCCTCACCGGTCTCCAAGGCGCTAGGCCCAAAGCGAGCCCCGCTTCCAAGAAGAGCGGCGTCAGACTGATCTTCCCCCGCGGGTTGCAGGTGCGGAAGGCCGCCAACTCAAAGACACACCAGAGCCTTCCAAAGTACCTGGATTGTTGTTGATGAAGAACGTCAACCTGCTTCTGGAAAAAAAAATATAAATAAGATACAGTATATAGTTAAGACATGTTAAGACGCCATAATTGCCAACCACAAGAGTCTCACTCATGGATTGGATTGGATTCAAAGTACCTGGAACTGGATTTCTTTGGAACTCAACCGCCGCGAACTTTGATGAACGGAGATGGGTTAGATGGGTTCACCGGTTCACCCCGTGATGCGCATCCCGCACACCGATCTCCGGCGATGTTTTTTGGTTCATTTGTTTACCCAGAAAAAATGGAAAATATACGAAAAATCGAACCCGATTCTAAAACAGTGGCAAATTGCAGTTCTATCTTTTTGGCCAAGAACAAACAGCAGACAGGAAAACAACCCATTGGAGCCCCCTGGTTGGATATCAATCAATCGGTCCATGGATTTGGCCCTTTTTGGAAGTCGAAAAGTTGGGTCCAAAGTGCGGCCGGTCCCATAAGATCTGCAATTCGGAAGAGACTGCCAGAAAGCCTCCAGAGGATGCCGGGTGAGGTGGTCCAAATCACGGACGAAAACCTTATATAATCTCTTCTCGCTTATATTGATGGTTATAAACAGTTGTTTGAGTGGTAAAAGTTTATGGTTGATGCAGTTGTAATCCCAATGGGGTTTTATTCCCTTCCCTATCTTTATGGTGACATGAGTTGTATCTATTCATTTTGGGATCCCCTATGGTGGACTATCTCTCGGATAGTCGAAGCATGTCGAAACGGAACTTTGGCGGAATGATGTCCTCCAAAAATGGGAACAAGATGTAACAAAATCAGATTGCTGTGGCAGAATAACACCTTTGAATTGGAAGAAACAGTTGGATGTCGGGGTGGTAGACAAGTTGCGGCTCATGAAAATCAACGGAAAAGGAATCAAATGGACATCAAATGGTTTCGTCCAAAAGGGGCATACCCAAAAAATAGAATTGAAATGTTGGATGAAAATGGTGAAATTACTACCCTCTGGTAAATTAACATAGCCATTGAAAATGGCCATTTATAGTGGATTTACCCATTAAAAATGGTGATTTTCCATAGCAAACTGTTGGTTTACCAGAGGGTAGCCCCTTTTCAGAAACCATCAGTCCATCGATGTCCAGATTTCTTCAGTTTCATCACCGGCCTCCAATGGAATAAATTCCCTCTTCCATCTGGTGTTCATCCGCCTGGTTGATGCTGACCACATCCAGAAAGCACGTCCTGGTTGATGTGCTGAAAGGCACCATTTTTTTTCGATAGAGAGGTCAAGAGATTCCCCATTTTCCCCATTTCTTGCGGATTGTCAAGGGAACGTTTAAAAAAAAAAACTGAACCAAACCCGGGTTCTTGTGCCAAACCTCCATGTTTTGCTGCTAAAATCTCCATCTGAAGGCCTCCTGGCTAAATCCCCATCTGGAAGTTCCTAGGTCAGTTCAATCCCAATGTCTGGTGGTGTAAATCACAATTTTATCGTCATGTTCCCAAAGAAGAGTACAATTAATAGCCATTAATAGCCATTAATTGCCATTACCAGTAGTACCGCACAATGCGGTGGCGGAAGTTTCAAAAACAGGAAACCTATAGGAGAGATTGGTTGTTGTGAATCAGGGATGGCAGAGCGAATCCACTGATGGACCGAAAGGTGCTTGAGGTCTCCTCTCTTTCTCTGTCTTTCTCTGACTATCTACCCACCT
>Ga0126342_10008380_pt1 | contig 18515 bp, 14 predicted proteins | sample Cyp1metagenome_FD_92528 | JGI IMG/M metagenome (GOLD analysis project Ga0126342, IMG submission 92528) | Coral microbial communities from Lord Howe Island, Old Settlement Bay, Australia - Cyphastrea 1 metagenome | ecosystem: Host-associated > Invertebrates > Cnidaria > Coral ...
TAGTGTAGTGGAGTGTAGTGGAGTGTAGTTGTGTAGTCGTAGGTGTAGTTGTAGTGTAGTGGAGTGTAGTGTAGTGTAATGTAGTGAAGTGTAGTGGAAGGTAGTGTAGTGTAGTGTAATGTATTGTAGTGGAGTGTAGTCAGTGTAGTGTAGTGTAATGTAGCGTAGCGTAGTGTAATTTAGTGGAGTGGAGTGGAGTGTAGTGTAGTTGTAGTTGTAGTTGTAGTGTAGTGGAGTGTAGTGTAGAGTAATGTAGTGCGGTGTAGTGGAAGGTATTGTAGTGTAGTGTAATGTAGTGTAGTGTAGTGTAGTGTAGTGTAATTTAGTGTAGTGGAGTGTAGTTCTGTAGTTTTAGTTGTAGTGTTGTGGAGTGTAGTGTAATGTAGCGTAGTGGAGTGTAGTGTAGTGTAATGTAGCGTAGTGTAGTGTAATTTAGTGTAGTGTAGTGTAGTGGAGTGTAGTTGTGTAGTTGTATTTGTAGTGTAGTGGAGTGTAGTGTAGTGTAATGTAGTGAAGTGTAGCGGAAGGTAGTGTAGTGTAGTGTAATGTAATGTAGTGTAATGTAGTGTAGTGGAGTGTAGTGGAGTGTAGTTGTGTAGTTGTAGTTGTAGTGGAGTGTAGTGTAGTGTAATGTAGTGAAGTGTAGTGGAAGGTAGTGTATAGCGTAGTGGAGTGTAGTGTAGTGTAATTTAGTGTAGTGGAGTGTATTTTAGTGTAGCGTAATGTAGTGTAGTGTAGTGTAATTTAGTGTAGTGCAGTTTAATGGAGTGTAGTGGAGTGTAGTTGTGTAGTTGTAGTTGTATTTGTAGTGTAGTGGAGTGTAGTGTAGTGTAATTTAGTGTAGTGGAGTGTAGTTTTGTAGTTGTGTAGTTGTATTTGCAGTGTAGTGTAGTGGAATGTAGTGAAGTGTGGTGGGAGGTACTGTAGTGTAATGTAGTGGAATGTAGTGTAGGATAATGTAGTCTACTAAAGCGAAGCGAAACGATATTAGAAGCTCTAAGAGTGGCGCGAACTCGTAGTATCTTATATATTTTGATTTGGAAATGTTATAATGGCGTGTATTTTTTTTTTCGATATCCGAACTTCTAAAAGTGACGTGAATATATGGCGTTTTGTATATTTTAACTTAGAAATATATTTTACGCGATAATGACATGTATTTTTTTGACATTGTAACTTCCAAAAGTGGTCCGAACCCCTAGTTTTTTTAATATTTTGAGTTGGAAATGTTTTTTGCGCCATAATGACGTGTATTTTTTGAGAAATTTTAATTTCTAAAAGTGGTCCGAAAATAGTGTATTTTATATATTTTTATTTCGAGGTGTGTTTTGCGCTATAACGGCGTGCATTTTTTCGACATTTTAACTTCTAGAAGTGGTCCGGACCTGGTGTGTTTTGTATATTTTGATTTTAAAATGTACTTTGCCCCACAACGGCGTGTATTTTTTCGATATTATAATTTCCAAAAGTGGTCCGACGCTGACGTATTTTATATATTTTTATTTGGAAATCTGTTTCGCACCACAACGGCGTGCATTTTTTAATGTCTTATCTGGCCAGCTGGCTCCGTACCCGCCGCTTTAGCGAGCCTACTTTTCGACCCTCAGGAGCCACAAATCATTGGAAAAACACAGTATTTCGCGATTTTCCTAGCTTTGGACCTTTCGCGCATTTGTATTTTCTTTCTTATGATTTTTTCTTTTCTGATCTTCTTTCTTCTAATCTTTCTCTTCTCTCTCCCTCTGCCCTGCTCTGCTTTTCATCTGTCCATATTGTCGGAAATTTAACTTCTAAATTTCTTTCGAATAACCATTTTAAAAAGGATTTAAAAATATTTAAAATATAAATTTCGTTACCATTCGTAATCTTAGAAATATTTTTTTTTTAAGGAATATATTTATATATAAATTAATATTTAAAATTAATATATAATTAATAAATTTATTTATTTTTTTTAATTATTAAAAAAATTAATAATTTAATATTTGGCTAAGAAATTTAATTCCGAATCCGCTAATTTTATTTAGAGGAAATATTATTATAAATAAAAAATATAAAAAAATAATAAATATAATATTTGGCGAGAAATTTAGTTCCTGAATTTTTGAAATATTTTTGGATAAGGATTATATTTGATATATTATATTTAATATATATAAGGGGTTATTTAATTATGTTTTAAGAATCTAAAAATTAATTCAATGTATTTTAAATATTTAATTTTTTTAGATTTGAAAATGTTAATTTTTTTTAATTTCTAAATTATTATTTTTATATATTTTTTATAAAATAATTATATATAAAATAAATTTTAATTTTAATTTATTCTTAATGTTTCTGAATATTTACATATTATTATTAATATTTATTTATAATGATTCGGTTGTATACAGATGGCGTGCGCGCACGCGTAGTTTCCCGATAAAAATTTCCCCAAAAATTTACTATTTTTTTGGGAAAATTAACGAATATAAATTTAAGTTTATGTTTCCTGAGCCCCCTGCTCGGAGATCGAAAATTTATTGTGTTTTTTAGGAAAATTTTAATTTAATTTTTCCAAAAAATAGATAGTAATAGTTTTTTTTCTTCCCAATCAATGTTTCACTAAGCAAATGTAATACGGTCGGTTATGATCGGTCGGGGTTTCGATTCCTGTCGTTCAATAAATTTTTCAGTTAAATTTAAATATATATTTTCTGAATTTGGTATACGCACGCGGAATTTCCCAAGGCCAATTTTTCCGAAAAATTGACTTTAATTTTGGAATTTTTACTCCGAACCGAATTTTCCCAAAATTCTGCCATAATTCTGGAATTTTTACCCCGAACCCAATTTTCGCAAAAATCTACCATAATTTTGGTACATTCACCCCGAATCTAATTTTCCTCAAATTTTGCCATATGTTTAAAATGTTTCCAAATTATTTAATTTTATACCAAAATATCCTAAAATCTTCTCCAGAATTTTCTTCGGAATTTTATTAAATTTAATATAATTCGGTACCAAAACCTTCCAAACCTTTTCCGATTATTTTTCTTTCCAAAATCCTAATATAATTATTCTAACTCTACACCGAAATTTCCCAAACCTTCTCCGTAACCTTTTCCGGAATATTTTCCAAAATCCTATTAAATTTAAATTAACTCTCCACCAAAGCCTCCCCAATTTTTTCCGGAACTAACCTAATTTTATACCAAAATTTCCCAAACCTTCTTCGGAATTTTCGTAAATTTATTACAATACCTATACCAATACTCACCGGAATAATTTTAGGTTAATAACCGCATTACTTTATATTATTATGAAAAAAATTAATATATATTCCCGATTTTTTTGATTAAAATAATATTTAATATTATTCCCAAATCCGTACTATGTTATTTTTATAAATTTTTTTTAAAATATATTACGAAATTAAGCACTAAAAATACCTCAGCCAAATTTTTACAAAAATTATAACTACAAAATCTAACCTCGCTATATCAAAGCCTCACAACCTTTTCCGGAACCTTTTCCGGAATCCTATTAAATCTAACCTAATTCTATACCAAAGCCTTCTCCAGAATTTTTTTTACAATTCTTCTCCAAAATCCTTTTAAAGCTTCCCAGACCTTCTTCGGAGTTTTTTTCCGGACTCCTATTAAATTTAATTAACCTATTTCTGCACCAAAGGTTCCCGGATTTTTTTCCGGAATTTTACAAAATCCCGTTAAACCTAATCCGACTTTAAATCAAAGCCTCTACCTTCTCCGGACCCCTATTTATTAATTTTATGTCGAAAAATGCCTTTTAAGAACTTTTTTCCTTCTCAATTTCCTCAAATTTAATCGTATGTCGAAAAGTATTTTTTATAAATTTTTCATTTTCTCCACTTATTCAGATTTAATCGTATACGAAAATATCTTTTAAGCTCTTCACTCTCGACCTGCTCAAATTTGATCGTGCACGAAAAGTACCCTTTTTGAATTCTTCACGAACCTTCTCTAGAATCCTCTTGAACCTGACTTGGCTTTGCACCAACGCTTCCTAGAACCATCTTCGGAACCTTCTCCGCAACCCTGTTAAACTTGACCTGGCTCTGCACCAAAGCCTCCCAAACCTTCTCCGGAACGTTCTCCGGCACCCTAATGAACCGGACCTGGCTCTGCACCAAAGCCTTCCAGACCTTCTCCGGAATTTTCTCCGGAACCCTGTTGCACCTGACCTGACTCTGCACAAAAAAGCGTCCCGGAATCTTCTCCGCATACTTATCCGGAACCCTGTTGAACCTGACCTGCTCTGTACCAAAGCCTCACAGAACCTTCTCCGGAACCTTCCATTCTCCAAAACGCTGTTGAACCGGACCTGGCTCTGCACCAAAGCCAGACCTTCTCCGGAACCTTTGGAACCGTCTCCAGAACCTCGTTGAACTTGACCCGGCGCCTACACAAAAGCCTCCCAGACCTCAACCAAAGAACCTTACCCAGTTGAACCTGACCTGCCTCTGCACCACAGCCTCCCGGAACCAAAGCCTCCCAGACCTTCTCCGGAACCTTCTCCGGAACCCTGTTGAACCTGACCTGGCTCTGCACCAAAACCTCCCCGACCTTGTCCGGAACCTTCTCTGGAACCCTGTTGAACCAGACCTGGCTCTGCACCAAAGCCTCCCAGAACCTTCTCGGAAACCTTCTCCGGAACCCTGTTAAACCCAACCTGGCTCTGCACCAAAGCCTCCCACACCTTCTCCGGAACCTTGTCTGGAACCTTCTCCGGACCCCTGTTGAACTTGACCTGGCTTTGCACCAAAGCCTCCCAGAACCTTCGCCGGAACCCTGTTGAACCTGACCTGGCTGCAACAAAGCCTCATAGACTTTCTCCGGAACCTTCTCCAGAACCCTGTTGAACCTGACCTGGCTCTGCACCAAAGCCTCCCGGAACCTTCTTCGGAACTTTCTCCCGAACCCTGATGAACCTGATCTGGCTCTGCGCCAAAGCCTCCCAGACCTTCTCCGGAACCTTCTCCGGAACCTTCTCCGGAACCTTCTCCGGAACCTTCTCGGAACCCTGTTGGACCTGACCTGGCTCTGCACAAGATCTCCAGAACCTTCTTCGCAACCCGGTTGAAGACTGGCTCTGAACCAAAGCCTCCGGAACCGTCTCCGGAACCTTCTCCGGAACCCTGTTGAACCTGACCTGGCTCTGCACCGAAGCCTCCCAGACCTTCTCCGGAACCTTCTCCGGAACCCTGTTGAACCTCACCTGGCTCTGCACCATAGCCTCCCCGACCTTCTCCGGAACCTTCGGAACCTTCTCGGAACCTCGTTGAACCTGACCCGGCACCTGCACGAGTGCACACCGGAGCTATTTTGGGCTGAAGACCCCATTAGTTTGCGCTGTTGGGGAAATATTGAAATATTTTGTATTTATAAAAATTGTTTTATTTAAGGTTTAGTGTATCGGAGTATCGATTAAATATATTTTTTACGGTGTTCCTCCTAAATTTATTTTTTCTGGTTTCCATTTATTTTTGTATTATTGTATTGTTATCATTGTTATTTTCGTTATTTTTTCCCCGCTGAGGCCTAATCATTGGGCACATTTTGCAGCGTGGGTGAATCTCTCGAAGATGTCTCCACCTGCTGTGAGAATTCAAAATGAAACAACATAAAGGGAGGTACAATCTTTGTATATTTTTGAATCGTGATTTTTGTTTGGAACACAATTTATCCGCATAATGTATCCGCATAATGACACAGAGGCCCCCTCAAATTGATCAAAATCGTCCTCTAAACCCAGTGAGGTGGAGGTGCAGCACCAAATGGGAAGACATCGCCAGGTGCCCCGCGAACCAAATTGTGCAAAGTGTTGGGCAATCAATCCCCTTGTTCTACTTGCCATTCATTCCCATACCAGCTTTCAACATCAAAAAAATCGAAGTCCCCTCTGAAAGCCTGCTTCTACAACCCCAATCTGAACATTCACCGGGTCCCCTGAGCACACCTCCAACATCTCCGCTGCAGCGGCTTCCCGTTGACTTCGACAAGTATCTCCTCCAACAGCGATGTACCAACTGGTCCAGACCTGGGACATTAGCTTCAGATGCGGAGTGACAAGATGACCCGTTAATCAAATGTGTGTTCAAAAATAATATATGATATTAATTAACCCAGCATACAACCCCAATAGCAAGGTTTCACGCTTCTTTTCATGCCAATTCATGCTAAACGCATATAAACGCTAACGAATTGCAAGACGCCAGCATGACTCCTGCAAGACACCACCAAAACACCACCAAGGCACCACAGAAACACCACCAAGGCACCACCGAGACACCGCCGAGACACCACAGAAACACCACCGAGACACCACCGAGACACCAGAGAAACACCACGAGACCGAGGCCTTCTGCTTTGGTGTCAAGCTCGAAGTTGAACCTAACATAACATGGGACAATGGCGCTGCCCGTAAAGAAATATCCCGGCAAGAGATCCCAAACAGTGCTGCAAAGATCATGACGAAGAGATACCAGGGTAGATTCTGCAAGTTCCTGTAGATGATCGCGCGCAAGATCTCCTTGACAGGATTTATGTAGAAGCTCCTGGGCAAGATCCCTTTGTATATCTGTAGAAGGTCCTGTGGAAGAGATCCTGTGTAGGTTCCCTTTGTCAAGATATTTCTGGCATGTCTCAGTTTCTGTCAGAGGTCTCTGTACTACATCTCTCCACAGAGTCACTATGAGAGGTGTCTCGCCAAAATCGCTGTACATGACCTTTGTGCAAGATCCCCGTACAAGGTCTCTATGAGAGTCGCTTGGCAAAATCGTTTCAGGAGATCTCTCTGCAAGATTTCTGCCACACAGGATCTCTGCAAGAGATTTCTAAATTGGCAAGATCTCTTTAAGACCTCTTCGCAAGATCTCTGTCTCAGATCTCTATACAGGGTCCCTGCGCAACATCCATGCAAGTGGTCTCTTGGCAAGACCTTTGTTGAACAGATCTCTTGGCAAGATCGCCGTAAGAGACCTCACAAGATTCCTATACAAGGTCTCTATGTGATGTCTCTTGGCAAGATCTCTGTCCAAGGTCTCTATAAGATCTGTTGGCAAGATTGCTGTCCCTGTGCAAGGTCTCTATGAGAGGTCTCTTGGCAAGTTCGCTCTTGGAAATCTCTAAATAAGATGTCTGCACCAGCTCTCTGCAAGCTATCTGCATGCAAGGGCAAGATCTCTGCAAGAAATGGGGACGTTCCAAAGGGAAAAGTGAACCCAACATATGTGCATGGAAAAGACTGCACAAGTCAATCCGCACGTTGCGGCTGCTGACGACCACAACAGCAAAACACAAAGGGGATGCATACAGTTGAAATGCAACCTGCAAAAAATGGAAGATTGAGGAACTCTTGTAAAGGTCACCAAAATTGCCGGACGCGAATAAAAACCACCTTGAAACTTGAACCAGGCAGCAACCACTACAGTACCGTGAGAACACATTGTTTGGGGAATTGACCACACCCGGCCCAGGCCGGCAGCCAGGAACCCGACAGCGCCGTCCGCCTTTAGAGTTAACAACTCCAAGCTATCGCTATTGGGAAAATATGGGAAAATAGTTTGTTTCTTGCATTTCCCTGTATCTGCACCAACGTTGATTGTCTGAGGCCGCTTCAAAGCAGTAGAGCATGAAAAAGAAGAGCCTAAGCAACCCGGCTGTGCACTAGAACACTTCATCCCTGGTGGTTGATGGGTTAGCGGTTCGTTGTTGGGTTGTACAAACCGGTCCAACTGTGATTGTGATAATCTTCCATGGGGCCCCCAACGGGCGTCAAGAAACTCACCGGGGCCACATTCCTTTTGAGTAAAATACGGAGGTGGATGTGGCAGACAAGATGCGGTTCCAGAAAAAGACATCCAGCCACGTTTCTTGAGTGGTTGTGAGCAAAGCCTTATTATAGATTATAGATATCACCTTCTCATGCCGTTGCAACCCACGAAAAAGCAATAGGCATGCGGTTGGGCCGGGTGCCAAATGGCTACAAATGTCGAAAACCAGCCAAAATGGGAGAGTTGAGGCCGAGTTATTACTCGGCTTTGATTTCCAGCCTTTAGGATGTTGCGAAAAATTGCAGATTAAATGTTCTCTCATACAGGGTTGCTCCTAACATACCCAGATAGCAGGGAAACGGCAAACCTACCAATTTTGCCCCATTAGCCTTGTGGCTAGGATTTACCTATCAATGGATTGGAGCAACCAGTTGTCATACTTTCCAGTTGTCCGGCGTTTCTGTGTTGGGCCCTGGGGTTGGCTTGAGCATCCCCACACGGTGGTCGCAGCTCTGGACAGCGTCGTGCCAGGTGGGAGGAGTAGCCGCCTCCAGATCCAGGTCGATGTGGGGATGGGTCGAAGGGTCTGAAAGTCAAATGACTCATTACTCATTATACCCACCCACCCACCAGTTTGTAGTGATAATCCAGAATTATGGATTATTAACCCTGGAGTAAAAGCAGTCATTGGAATTTTCTAGCTTAACTCTCAGTAGACCCGTGGAGTCCCAGCGACAGCGTTGAGGCTTCGACTCGATCAAAAGGCGTCCATCGACGTCAGCATCTTTGGCCTGTCATCAGGAGCTTGGAGGATCATCCCAGGTAATGTGAACCCCATGCCATAAACATCCTCAATGACTTACAACAGAAATGGCTTAAACTGTATAAACTTGAACCATCACCCTCATTGAAGGTGTATAGCGTTGGGTTTACCACATTCACTAATTCATGACCCCTAACTGTATGCTGGCAATTCTAAAATGGTTATCATCATGGTTATGTTCACGAGTTGCTAGCAAGATGGTCCTGCAGGTACGAACGCGCACAGAAGCAACCGAAATTTGGAGTCGCACCGCAACAAAAATCGGGACACTGACAAGAACCTGTGATTCCAAATGGCATGACCACCAAGAACCTTTTTCGGCGCAAAAAAGGGTTTGTCTGAACCTGGGGATACCCATAAAATTGCCAGTTTAATGGAAAATGGGGTAAAAAATATGATGATTCATCAGTGCATTTGGGGCACTGCGCCTATTTTCAAACAAAACCATATGGCGCACTACCTCCCGCAGCTGGAAAATAAGCCCAGTGTAAAGGATGCCACCTGAAAATTGCAGTCATATATATATAACATATAGGCAAGAGTGGTTTTTGGCTCAAAAGAAAACGCGAAAGCTGAAAGAAGATGCTGCGATATGGATTGGCCCCTAAATGTCACATGGGAAGCCCGGAAAACCCAGAAAAATATCCATCTAGTTTGATCCATTTCCAACAGAAAAATCCTTTTCTAAAGCTATGGCCCATAGGTGACCTTCGACAGATCTCGGCACCTTGTCAGATCTTGGAGCCATGGCACTTCTGGCCCCTAAATATGGGCTGCACGCGCCTTCGGAGTGTTGGAGGATTCCTTTTTTGAGGCTGGATCGGTTATCTCAAGGTGGGACGGCTATGGATTTTTGCCAGAGGTCGGCATCGCTTTATTTGCCTTTGTTGGAAGTGTGGAAAGTAATCGTCATTCATGAACCACAGGAGCGTTGAAATCAAGATTGGTGTTTTACCCCCGGCATGTTTGTTGCTATTGTGTTCATGCGCGTTGATTGAATCCCCTCATGGCCGCTGAAATCCCGATTTCGGCGATTAAGTCCCCTGTATTTGCTGGCCTTGGCCGTTTCCCCAATGCTTGAGCCAACAAGAAGAGCAGCAAGTAGACCTAAGGACCTAGTTAGAAAGAGGTGTGCCTGCAACTATAATAATGCGATTGCTTTAGTGCCCCAACGTCAACTCAGCCCCTGGGAGCGCATTGAATTGGCAGTTGCTGGGTCTTCGCTTTTCTCCCGCTGGTCGCACTCAGTCCGGGAATTTTCGAGCGAGCCTAAAGCTGAGGGTGTTTGGGATGAGCCAGTATACTCAGTAACGGTATCTGTAACGGGGTGTTTTCGCATATCTGTACTCTGGGCCAATAGACATGGTCACACTGCGAAGATTCCTCACGATTATCGCCATGATAATCCGGACTTACCAATGTGATGAAACAAGCAATAACAAGCAATAGCAAGCAATAACCCTGCTGGTACTTCAGATGAGATGAATCTGATGGAAACTCTGAGACGTCCTGGGGAAAAAGAACTACTAAGTGAAGGGCTGGGCGTTGGGAAATGACCGACATGCGACCGGGTCATAACCGAGGGGATCTGTTCAGGTGTGGCTTGACACATTGGGCCCTTTTCAAGAACGGATGGTACCGCTGGAATTTGGGATGTTACATGGCAGTGTGTCAAAACCCTATACCCCTGGTGGACATCAAAATAGCTGGGTTAAAATGGATGTTCATCCCACTAAAAATGGTATTTTCATAGGTATTGATCCATAGCCACATGATGTTACGATCAGAAATGTGGAGACACAAAATATCGGGGTTGACCATTCCGCCGTTGATCAGCTGGGCATCACCACGCTTTATCCACCAACGCGAGTTGCAAAGCATCGGCGCGGGCCTGGGAGGATGAAGCATGAAGCCAGTGGAACCCGGTCTCAAGTAGCAACCTTTGGTAAATGGGCCAAAATCATGAAAAATCTAAATTTTAAGCACAGGCGAATATAATCTACAAATTTTAGTGACTTTCCGGCCGTGTTTATTTACCATGGCGGCCAACAAAGTGAGCCACCTCCACACCATGAGACTTAGCCCGCCCTACCTCGGCAGTACCAGTAAAAACTGTCAAAAAAATAATAGGTAGGAATAGACCCAACCCCATGTTATACCTGGATCCCATCATAGCAGATGGACTTCATAACCCATGTGACAACAGCCTCACAGATCTCACAGGTGCCGCCTGATCCCAGTCCTCTTTGGCAACCGGTTTCGGCAGGGGTCTTGGTTTCACCTTGGAGTATCATCTACAGGAGCTTCCTCAGAGCTACAGCTTTGGAGCAATGGGTCTCCGGACCCAAATCTGACCACACCGTTCACTCACCTGAATTCAGTTCTTGGGAAGCAAAGGGACAGGAGGGTATGAGTCAAGGTTGAATACCAGGTGGGATTTTTAGTGTGCCATCGTTGGGGCTTCCAAATCAAATCTTTGCGGTCGAAGTGTCGAAGTGCTGGGTGGGTTTTCCTGGTCTGTTGGATAAAAAATCATGGAGTTTTGGGGATAAAGTCGATCCTGGAGTAGCAAGGCCCTGGTGGAACTGAGTGCATTCTTGGGTGGCAACCTCAAGCAGACTGATGGTGTAGGCCCGGGGATGGGTCAAGTTCTTGTTTTTTTTTAAAGTGGACGGCGGCAATCAGCTGATCTCAAAGATACACACCACAAAATCACCATAGCTCTCCCAGTCACTGGGTAGGAACCATGCTGATCCAGTGACAAGATACAGTATCAGGCATTGCAAGGGAACTTGATCACTATACCTCGCTATACCTGGCTATATTTCACTACATCTTCTATATCTCACTATGGTTGGTAATCACTCACCAAGAGAGATAGTCACCAAAAATTGTCGAAGTATCTGGCTGAATTTAAATGATTCACAAAGCTGAATTTCCGTCATGTTTGGCTTCTTCCCTTGCCAACCTTCATTTTAGGCTTATATAGTGTACCCCAAAATTCATCATGCAACCCCCAAAGGTGCAGCTGGAAGATTAGTTTCCTTTGGCCATTTTTGGTTTCCATGTGAATTTAGGGGGTGGGCGTACTGTTTTTAATTAGCACCTCATAGGTCTGCAGCGGTGGTGTTTCTGGAAGGCCGCGGGAAGCGTCCTGCCAGGATTTAAAAAAAAACGATGGCCCCATGGTCTTCCTCCACGGAGCTAAGCTGGGGTTGTCCAAAAAAGGAGGATCTACCCAAAAATGGTGATGTTTAACTGTTGAACTGCGGAATTCATAGGAATAAAAATGGATGGAATTGAAAATATAGGATGGAATCTCACTTGCACCGGTCAAAGTGTCTCACCTGCGTAGGTGAACATGGGTCTGACCATACAGCCACAAGCTTTTAGGGTTTGACTTGGGGACATGGGACATGGAACCCGGGGTGGGTTAGGGGGACATGATGGGGGCAAGCGCCCTCTTCTGCTTCTCTATACAGTCACAACCTGCTTCAGAAAGTTATTATACTATTCTGTATTGATACAAGTGTGCAATGACATGAGGTCCTGCTTTAAAAAACCGTGATACTATTCTGTATTGATATGAAAATGTGCAATGACAAGATGTTTGTGCTCCGACCTCTTAGATGTGTTCTATTTGTCTTTTACTCTTTTACTGGGGCCAGCTTGACATGATTCCGGTACTTCTGCACTTGCTGACTGAAAGAACAGGCGTTCTTAGGCACTTGCGCGAGACAAATAACCGCAGGCATTTTTGCGAGGACTTGTTTTGGGTCCAACAATGGTGGATGGTCATCCAGCTCACGATTTTGATGGGACATGAGATTCTGGGATACCATAAAAACGTCGCAGATTTTTACCCGCCTGGCTCAAAGACTTATCCACTTTGCTGGTCAACCTTCTAGCGAGGCATCGCCAACTTTGGTGTCTTCAAACAAAATAAGCAGTCGTCAAATAGTTTGACCTCCTAACACATAAAGTATCCACGTGTAATTTTACATACGTACAGCACATCCATGAAATCATGCATGTCCTTGGAGCCAGCCAAACTCAGAGTGTGTTATTCATGTTATTCTGCATCAAAAATCTAGAAATCCCGTCCCAAAAGTTGGTGAATGGGGATTCTGCGGATTCCCATGCTGGACTCTGTTGCGATACTGTACACCCTGTAAGCATCAACCAACTGAGGTTGTTGAAGCTGTTGGATACTGGGGATCAAACATATCAAACTCGGAATTTCTGCTCCCGCCCCGGTCCCAAAGGCAAGTACCAACTACGGGGTCGAAGAGATACGTGTGAGCAGGGCATCCCACCACTACCTGGCTGAAAATGTGGTAGATCATGGCCATGATCATGGCCATAGGGGAAAGGATTTTCCAAACCATGGGGATTTGGGGTACCCTGTTTCAAACAAACAAAAATCACCTGGTTCCGCTGGCTGTGTCTGGCAAAGATGGTACTGTACCCTTCACAGCTTTTGCAGTGATCCTCAAGTCCCAACAAAACCCGAGAAGAAATATGTCGTCAAATCTCTTGTCGTAGCCCAATCTCACAGTAATCTCACAGTGAAATTTGCCAATGACTCTGGGAATTTCTGCTGCCGTCTTTCAATCGCTGGGATGACTCCCGCATTCAGTTCCGAAAGGTCCTCACGTTTCGGCGGCAAGATCAGCTGGTGCAGGAACAAAGCATTCAAGGCGAACATGTTACGGAGGAATAAGTGTGTGTTGTGAGTTTGTAGTTTGGATTAAGCTTAGATGTCATATGTTCAATGGAAACGATAAACACATGCAATTTGCAATTGAATGTCATGCAAGTTCGTGATGCCAAACTGAAATGAATGTTCTGTCCAACCCCTTCTAGATCCATGAGCTCTGTGTTGGTGCATTCCAGTCCATTTACAAAAATGGCCTTAGTCAACTGCCACTTTCTTGTCTTAGGGCCCTTCGGGACTTGACCAACCCAAAGGGGGGCTCCCACGGAAAAAAAAAAAAAAGGGCGGTCCTCAATGTCACCGCCCACCAGCAAATCGATGCCAGCATGTGGGCAGCTGCGGTTGAAGGCCAACCACTTGCCATCTTTGTACCTTCTGCGCCTATTTTTCTCCAGTTGAAGGGAATTGGAGATTGGTTTTGTGAAAATCTACAGGACATGGTGAAATGACCATCAATTCTTTGGGATCCTAAAAATTGTCCCTTGAGCCGTTTCTGGGATTATAATGGGAAAAGGACATGGATGGGCCAAAAGCTATGTGCCAGATTCGGGAGTTGACCATGCATACCGGCTATTTTGATGCAAAAATAAGTGTACCTAAGGGGTTGATATGAAATGGAGACATCAATTCGGATATAAAGCGAGGGAGGCTACTTCAAAACTAGTGGCCACGGTTTCCAAGGCCCCTAACTACACCTCTCCTGAATGACCATTCAAGGCTTCCAATCATAGCTTTTGGCCACATCCCACGCCATTAGATCATCTTCCAACCCTTCCATGACAGGTCTTTTAGATCTGAACTTCTGAACCAAACTTTTAGCCACTTCCCAAATAGCCCTCAAAAAACCTCTGGGCGCACAGGACGCAAGCTTCCAGGCCAGGTTCAAGGCAGAAGGGCAACATCTCCCATCCGCAAGGCCCTGGCTCCAGGTTCGACCTGGAGATCCCCCAAGGAAATGAGTTTTTTTTCTCGAAAGCAGTGGCTTCAAACGAGGTATGGGAATAGCTGTTGCACTTATATAATTAAGGAATATATGATATATAGTAATATCTTATCCATTTCACAATTTTAAAACCCGGCAATTTGACATGAAATCTCAAAAATTAGGTCCCTAAGAGGATTTACACTTGACATGGCAAGTTGCTGGTGGGTCAAGGAGTAAATCCAGCCATGTCGACACTGGCCTCATAAATCACTTCTTGGTGATATTGGGAGAGTTCGATTTTACTAATGAAATCACATTTTGGGAGCACCCCCTAGTTCATCAGTTTGTGTTCATGAATGCGCGATAGACACTGCAGGCATTATATATATATATATAATACAGCTACAGTATATATATATATCGGTGACATTAGGTCTGGAGCATTTACTGAGAGGGATGGTGGTCCACCGATCAGAAGAAAAGTTCACAACATCGATTGCCCGCTGTACTACATGTCAAACTAACACATGAAGCGATCTAAGGGATAGTGACCATGATAAACACTTATTTTTGCGACCATTTGCAGAAAATTTCCTAGGTGTAATAGCGTGCCAGTTTGGAAAAATTGTTTGGATCATGACCTCGCACGCCGAAAGGCGAGGGAAAGAACATCATCCTCCAAGAATCCCATGGTTTGGAAAATCATGTCCCATCCCCACATTTTCAACATGCCCAAATCATCATGATGGTTATATATATATATCCCATTATATATGTTCATAATTTTGAGTCTTCGACCCATTCTTGAGGGTAACTCGGCCAATGTGGGCAAACACATTTCCTGTTCCATGACACGGCGGCCTACGGCCCACTAGCTGCCAGCCCGCGACCCGTCGGCGTAGCAAGGCCTCGGCACATCGAGGATTGGGCTGTGAGGGGATCAGCATAAACCCCAATATCTTTGAAGGTGTTTTCAAAATGTTCCAAATGGTCTATTGTTCTATTGTTAGGTGTGGTTTATGGTTTGGGGTTGACACTATATATATATATAAAGATGTAATTATATATATATATATGTAGTTATATGGATAAGTAAGTGGGCTGGAACCCCTTCTTCCTCAAGTTTCTAGTTATTCCTCGAATCAAAGGATTGATGTGAGGACTTTTAAACGGGTGTAGAATAGATTTTGTTTTTTTTGCCTCAGGTTTTGGATTTTTTTTGGGCTTTCTTTCCCGGTACCATTTGCCTTGTATTTGCAACCGTTTGGAACTAGAAGCTGTCATTTTGCATGGTATTTGCTACATTTTGGCATTCACTTTGCATTCTGCATGGTATTTGCTACATTTAGCGATGTTCGCCTTCCATTTTGCATGGTATTTGTCACATTTTGGAATTTCAACCTCTCATTTGCATGGTATTTGCTACATTTTGGTGCTTCAAACGTTCATGTGGGTCTCTTGAGGGTTCTTTAGGCTTTCATCAAGGGTTTGATTTAAGTTAAGGGTTTACCTAAGGTTTTATTTAGGGCTTCATTTGGGGGTTCATTTAGGGTTTCATTTAGGGTTTCTTTAGGGTGTCAATTTAGCGTTTCAGCTAAGGTGTCAGTTAAGGTTTCATTCAGTTTTTTTTCAGAGTGTTGTTTAGGGTTTCTTTGGGATGTCATTTAGAGTGTCATTTGAAGTTTCTTTAAGGTTTCATTTATGGTTTCTTTAGGATTAATTTGTGGTTTCTTTAGGGTTCATTTACGGTTTCTTTAGGGTTCATTTAGGGTTTCTTAGCAGGATTTCTTTAGGGTTTCTTTGGGTTTCACCTATGGTCTCTCTAGGGTTTCATTTAGGATACAAACAGAACAGAATAGAGCAAAAGAAAATGAAAACACAGAGACAGTAAAGACAGGAAGCAAAGAAGCAAAGGAGCAGGAAGTAGAGCAGCAAAAACACATGACTGAAGAAAAGGAAAAGTAGAATAGTAGCAGTAGAAGGCACAGAAGTACAAAAGCAGAGAAGCAGGGAAAACAGAAGCAGAAAAGCAAAGAAGCAGGAAAGCAGAAAGCAGGAAAGCAGAGAAGCAGGAAAAGCATAGAAGCAGGAAAAGCTGAGAAGCAATATAAGCAGAGAAGCAGAAAAGCAGAAAATCAGAGAAAGAGGAAAGCATAGAACCAGGAACCAAAAAAAAACAAAACCTGCCGCGAAAAAAAAAAACACGCAAAAAAATTTATAGCCCTCCCTTTTTAACAGGAAACCAGTTGTGTCACAGTGACTACAGTTGTTTCGTGTCTATGCTCCCTTCGTTCAATTTCGGAAAGCAAGAACTGCTTCGGCGGAAGTCCCCCACCCATGTAGCCAGTCCGGCTGCACCGCACACGGCGGCAGGAAGGGTCCAATGGTGCATTCTTTGCATGGCTCAAGCTGCGCTTGGATAAATGCACAGTATGATGGTGTGGTATAAGGGTCAATCTATGAACGGTGGATTGATTTGCTGTTTTTTTGAAACCTTCTGGTTTCTCATATCATACTACTTTCAGCGTTTCATTTCATTCAGCCAGATGCCAACGGTTGCAGGCAAGCTTCATCAACAATAGTGTAGCCCATTTGGGCGTGACTTGAAAATGAAAAATGACTGGTCGTATAGCCTCAAAGCATCCTATATCATCCTATACCTGAATGAACTACTCAAAAATCATGAGATGTCAAGGGTATCTCTAAACCTTGACCACCAGAGTATTGCAAGGATTCTGGACTTCATGGACTGTTGGACCCTGTGAGACTCCAGGTGCAAGTGGTCAAGTCCGACCATCCTGAGACTGATCTCAAGCTGGAAATGCGGAATGATAGGCACAATGGAAAAATCTTCATCCAGTGGGCTGACCTAATCCACTTGTCAACTCAGATGGTAAATTGCGTCCATTTATCCATGTGGCTTCCAAACTGTTACCATAAGCACAATCTCAAAAGCACCCACGCATGTGCATTGAAACGCGAGGCAGGGCACTCTGTACAATCTGCAATTAAAACAAAAAGGCCGGCAAGAGTCTGTGCAAATGTCTGTGGCCCACTTCGAATTACCTGGATTTGCTGGGGCAAAAGAGGCAAAAGCGATAATATTCCCAGCAGATTGATTCCCCCCCTGAATCAACGGGGAGAATATCGCCTTCAAATCCAGGACTAGGCAGCTGTCCAAAAAACGGCGCCTTACAGGAACTCCTCGAGACACAAGAAGCAGGAACCAAGGAAGCGTCATCCTATAGGATCGATGTAAGATTCCCCAATCGACAGCAAAGAAATGTGATCAATCCCCATCATTTTCTCGCTCTCATAAGAATGAAAATGGAAAAATGATGTTCCAAATCAAATAGATTTTCAGGGTCCACCCTCATCTTGGGGTTTCACATCCTTCAAAGCATGATCGTTAACATCCCAGTCCTTTCTAACTCTTCTTCTCCTCACCAGCAACGTGGGTGTAGAGCCCTGAGAAATCCTGCGTTGTGGCAGAAATGTTGGGCCTTCTGAAACCCTTATATACTCTTTTCAGGAGACTGGATCCTCTTGTAGGACAGAGCCACAGAGAACCCAACGAAATCGTGAAGCGCCCCGAGTCCAAAGAGATTACACCGGGTTTAACCCTATCAACAACAAACACATGAACACCACACGTGAGCTAAACCGAGCGCAGTATCCTTCATGCCATCACCACGAGCACTCATTTGCGAGTACATTTGCAAGGCAAGACCTGCCAGGCACCAATGGAACCAGCTCGGACTTGGCTCTGATAAATCCTGAATTTCCCCAATGCCCATGAATTACTCAAGGTTTAGGGGAGAAACCGGAACAAGAATGGAATCCCCAGCATCTAAACACGGAAACTCTCAGATGCCCTTCAAACAAAATTGGTTGTTTTGGCAAGGCATATATACATACATAAATAAATACATGCATACATACATCCATACACCCATACATACATACATACATACATACATCCATACACCCATACATACGTACATATATACATACATACATCCATACACCCATACATACATACATACATACATCCATACACCCATACATACATACATATACATATACATATACATATACATATACATATACATATACATATACATATACATATACATATAACATAGACCCGGGCAAGCCGGCGGCGGAAGTTTCCCAAACATAAATGACCTATAGTTCAAAGACAACCTGTCCCGACCGTGTCCTTCCCTCGACACTCCACACCTCACACTGCACA
>Ga0126342_10008381_pt1 | contig 18514 bp, 19 predicted proteins | sample Cyp1metagenome_FD_92528 | JGI IMG/M metagenome (GOLD analysis project Ga0126342, IMG submission 92528) | Coral microbial communities from Lord Howe Island, Old Settlement Bay, Australia - Cyphastrea 1 metagenome | ecosystem: Host-associated > Invertebrates > Cnidaria > Coral ...
TATAGTTATATATAGTTATATATAGTTATATATAGTTATATATAGTTATATATAGTTATATATATATATATAGTTGTGTGTGGTTCTGGCTGTGGTTATGTGTGCCTGTGTGTGTGTGGTTGTGCATGTGTGGTTGTAAATATAGTTCTATATAAAGATGTGTATGTAGTTGGACCACCGCCCGCAACAGCCCGTGGGTATTTTAGTGCATTTTTGCTGGCTTCTGTTGAAGTTAATGCGTTGTCTTGGAACTTGCGGCATGTCACCATGGGGTCAGGGGTGGGCGGGTGTGTTAACGTTCCTGGCACTTGCATCTTGAAGATGATGCTACGATACCGCACGTTGTCAGGAAAATCGGTAACGCCTGCAACTCCAAACGAGTTCTTTTCAGCATTGAAGAGATTGCTGAAAGCCACGTGACTTCCAAACCCTTAGAAGAAAAGATTCTTCTTTGAACACCTGGGTGCTGGAATGTGTGAAAACAGGCCAATATTATGGGCAAAATGACACGTATGCATCTCCCCCTATGATTGCGAATTCACAGAATTGATGACATTCAAAAAAACTAATAGTTAGGGGCAGCTTGAAAACACTTTTGAGAAGGAAATTAGACTGGGAACTACACATGACACATTTTAACCAATGGAACTATGCGTTCGAAAGCTTCTTTGCCTTTCGCAAATATTTGCCATTGGAATTACGAACATTCCATGCACTTGGAATATGACAAATATCATTTCGTACCACGGTCCGATATGAGCGGTGGACCTAGTGCATATAGTTCTATATAATTCTATATTGTTATATATTGTTATATATAGTTATATATAGTTATATATAGTTATATATAGTTATATATAGTTATATATAGTTATATATAGTTATATATAGTTATATATAGTTATATATATATAGTTATATATAGTTTTATATATATAGTTCTATATAGTTTTATATTGTTACGTATTGTTATATATATATAGTTTTATATAGTTTTATAGTTATATATAGTTCGATATAGTTTTATATAGTTATATATAGTTATCTATAGTCATATGTAGCTGTCTAGAGCTATTTACAGTTTTATATAATTATATATAGTTATATATATATATAGTGATATATAAATAGTTTTAGATAGTTATACATATATATATTGTTATTTATACTTACATAAGGTTATGTATAGTAATATATAGTTGTAAATATTTAAATGATTCTGTAGTTCAAAGCTAAAAGTAGTTTTATACAGTTTTATAGTTATATATATAGGTATATATGTAGTTTTAAATATTGTTATATAGTTTTATATATGTTTTATTTTTTAATTTTATATAGTCTTATATGTTTATATCTACTTATATTTAGTTATACATAGGTAAATATTATATATATATACAGTTATATATATATCGTTATAAAAATAGTTCTATCTAGCTTTATATAGTTCTACATAGTTCTATATAGTCATTTATAGTTCTATGTACCCTTTGGTTATTTAACATAGCCATGGACAGTCACCATGCTATTAAGTTCGGTAAACCATCTATTTCAATGGACCATCTATACCATGGCGAACTGTTAGTCATAACCAGGCCGGGTATAGGTCATCATGTTCCCAAGCATATTTTCCCATTCTATCCCATCGAAAACCACTAGTTTTGATGGTTGATACTATACCACTATACCAGTTTTCATGGTTATCCCAGTTGCCCCATGGTTGGTTTTTCGGATATAGTTCCCATTAACCGTTATAGTTCTATGGATATATCTACCAGAAAGACCATCCGGACATTTCATGGAATTGATCCATGGTGATTTCTATGGGATTTCATTGGTATAATCAATGGTAATGGTATAATCGCCAAACAATATGGGGATACATAGGAATACGAATCCCTGGGAAAATTCTATGGATATATCTACCATAAACACCAAAAGTCGCTGGGATGGATGTTCTGCCCCGGCCGTTTTTGGTTTGGATTCCTGGCATCCCTGGAGGATCATCGGGATGAACTGAACCGGGGTTTCACACCTGAAATTCACCACGTTTTTAACCTGTGACCTCCAGAAATCACCAACTGTTTCGGATTTGAAAATTGCAAACTCCATGTATATATATCTATCTTGGACGTGAAAATTGATAAAATTGCCAGGTTTGATAAAAGCGGATGGTTTGATGATTTTGGGGATGAAGATGAGGTGCACCACAAAATGGTTTCAAGCGAGTTCCGAATCTTAAAATCCATTTTTGGTTGCGATTCTATCTCGGGGTTGCCACATATTTCCAAAAATGGGAGATGTGCCACCGAGTTGTCGCCATGTTTCTGAAAAAGATGAGGTTCTGAACACCAGCAAAGTGTACCACATCCACACAAACCCACAAGATCTCTATGTTTCTCAAATTTCTGGACTTTCCGGGCAGCATTTTCTGGAAAACTTTTCGGTGAATCCAGGAGGTGACGAAAAAAAAAGATGCCCGGCGCGGAGGAAAACGTGCGTCGTGGACATCTTCCGTGGTTCAATCTTCGGTGAGCCGCGCCCTGGTGAATTTCCCATTCCGCGCTGCTGACCGGCAAAACGATGAACACATCATCCCCATTCTTCCCTTTTTTCAGGCCGAAGATATCCTTTCCGGAAATCGGACATAGGTCAAACACGTTTTTCCCATGGTGAAAAAACCCAATTGCAAGCTATCAAATCCCAAAAAAAGCGCCAATTTTCAACCATGAAATCACCAAAAAACTGCTGAGTCGTGTCAGGCTTTCCGAGCCAACAACATCTCAGCCATACTCACCAGTTTGTCGATAGCAATTCCGTGGATGATGATCATCCCCAATCCATGTTGAGCATAAAATCGCCTGTAATAATCAACCAACAGGGTTTACACTACCAAATATATGGGGTTAGTATTGGTTACATTACCAGTATAATGGCCTGATTATGATAATTCCATATAATCATCAACCAATAGGGGAAGGTATCGAATATTAGCTTTATAATCAATACGATTATATTAGTATGTATGATTAGTGGATTATTATCAACCATATATATATATATTACTTGGGGGTGGGCCCATTTACTAAATGGCTTATACCTCCATTTAGATGAATGGAATATTTCCAGTGGATTACAAGGGATGAAACAGTGGTTATACATGGATTATAAACCACGGATCCGATCGGTGGGATGCACATCCAAGGCACGTGAGTCGTTGCCTACTGTGGTGGTTGGTACAACGGTCACAGTGATATAATGGTATGATTGTACAATGTGAGGCCCCCCAGTGATGTTAGTTGGTTTAGATTCGCCCCAGTAACTATAGTTATTTGCGTACCATAAACCATAGTTATTGGAGTTATGTTCACCAACTTAGCTATCAAACGGGGGCCCCACATTGTAGGTTTGTCTGAAGACAAGGTACCCCAAAATCCCATGACGAATCATCATTTTCCCGTAAAAGGCCATAGCCCATTTTCAGACACACCCATATATACACGATATAGATGTATATACATACAGGCAATTTGAGAAGTATACCATTGAAAATATAATATAATATAATATATATATATATACCTTATATATATATATACCATATATATATACCTTATATATATATAGACACACACATCGTTCCAGATCTGTATCAAAAGTCTCCCACCTGCTGTACAAAGTCATCGAACTGTCCGCAAACGCCATCGATCACTGGGAAGATCCCTTCTGAGGCATCAAAGGCCTCAGTTCGCTGAGATCCGGGGGAGTTTCGCCTGTTCGCAAAGGTCGAAAAAGGTCGAGAAACGTTGGAAAAAGCTGGAAAAATGTCGGAAAATGTCGAACAAATGAGGAAAAAAATCGAAAAATGTCGAACAAATGTGGAAAAATCTGTGTTGACTAATTGGAGAGCGCCGCCAAGAAAACAAACCAAGCAAACCAATCACAATTTTATGCATCACAAGTATAATTATGTCGAAAAATGAGTGTTGCAGATGCTTTTTCAAAAATGCTTCATGTTGGAAAGCCCTGAAATTCCATGAGCTGAAAAACTTGTATCCATATATCCACGAGAATTGGTGTTTTGAAGCAAAACTTGCATTGGCGATTGAGTGATGCCACCCATGCTAGGTTCTTGGAGCCAGCCTGGCTGATTGATTCTTGGAGCCCAAAGAAAGTAAACTAGGTAGTACATCAACCAAAGGTTTACTTGTGATGAGTTGTGAATGACCAAACAACCTATTTATGATTCACAACCCATCGGGCTGGCATGTTTTTGCCATTCACATGGGATGTTTTATGTACGTCGTATATCTTTTGAGGCACGACTTTGATGCAGAGCAGGGTCTCTAAGGAGAAGGGGCGAAATCCTATGATTTTCAATATGGGGGATTGAACATCCATCGCCACCAAGTGATGGCCGTTACATCCGGCCATCGACAAGTGAAATCCACGTCGTTGGTGAAAACTGCCACGAGTCTTGCTGGTTGGATGCCAGTTTTTGGTGGTCGAATCCAACTGTGGGGGTGCCCCAATAGCTGGATGGTTTATGGAAAATCCCAATCCAAAATGGAAAATTTGAAGGGAACCCCTATAGGAAACCTCCATTTGCTGATATCAGAGCGTGTCTGACATCGGCTTCTTCTTGGTGGGATCCCTCTTCATCTTACACCCCCATGTTTTCTCGACTACCTCACTAAGTCTCACTGATTCTCCTGCTGATATCCTCACCCCAAAACCATCCAAAACCCATGACGACGCCATCAAGCACCATCAATACGAGTTGCAGGACAGAAGCAGAGTAGGTAATGAAATCCCAAGGTCTGGTCCTTAAGTTTTCAGAATGTAATGTAACCAGCGGCTTTCCACAAGAAAATATCTGGGGCCATGGATCAACCAAATGAAGTAGCACGGTGATATATCGTTGATATAGGGATGATTTTTGGGGATTATAAACCACGGATATTGGAGGATCATCCCACGAATATTGGTGAGAGAAAAACCCTGGTGATGGGGTTCGTCCCCTTTCTTCGTGGTTTCTCCCATCTACAAATGGGTTGTACAACTATGGGTTGTACAACTATGGGTTGTACAACTATGCTTACTAACCACTACCGTTTTTTTCCAAAAGTTGAAAATATGATGAGAGCTACCCATCTAAAACCATGCATTTTTCAAAGGAGAGGATCCACATCCGCTGGACAGCACCATTGGATGACGCAGATCCGCGTGGGATGAATCCAAACGAAAAAACCGGTAACCTGCCTATGAAAAATGCCTGGCTTTTCCCAAGGAAATTTAACGTAGCTATTGAAAATGGCCATTCATAGTAGATTTTCCCATTAAAAATGGTGATTTTCCAGTTCGCTATGTAAACGTTTACCAGGCCGGGTAAACGACAGTAACTTAGGTGGGTGACACTTCGGTGGTGTCCCTCGGTGAAGTTGGTTGACCCGAGGTCAAGGGTTTTCTGGTTGACGAATTGATCAACCAGATTCAATATATATATATATGCATATAACATAATCAACTCTATGTATACCACCTATATTTCTGGTGCTAGTTAGCTACACTTCTCCTACTCCCAAACAACAATCCTCCCCCAGCACCTCGAAGGCCCCCCAAGATGGCTTAGCCCAACCCTGAGAATGGATGGTTTTTTTATTCCAAGAAATCCCAAGGGAAATCTTGTTGGTTATTTATTGCTTATTCGATAGTTGTATATAAGTTATATACAAAGGTTTTATCATGTTTCCACTCTTCAATCACCATTTGACTTGGCAAAAATCCCGAAGTTCTTTGCTTCACCCAAGCCCCCGATTGCTGAACCCAGGCACTGAACGGGTCTCCCCCAGTTCGATCAAGGAAATGGGATCAACAATCCTGCGATTCTTGGGATGCAGCCTGCTATGGATCTCACCTGGCATATGTATATGAATATATAATATGCCTCTGTACACTGTATTAACTCATGCAACATCTATACATGTTATGTATTGTTATGTATCATATCACATGGGTATACGGTATACAATATCATTCTTGAGAGAAAAGCGCACTGTTTCTCATGGCCATTTCCACATGCTGAATATACTCAAAGAACTCTCCCCTGCAATGTGAGATTAAGACTCTCCGGCTCGCTAGGCCGATCCAATCGAAGTCAATGAAACTAAATGTACCCTCTCATAGTTTGTTACATAGCTATCGAAAAATTGCAATTTATAGTTGATTTACCTATTAAAAATGGTGATTTCCATAGTTATGTCAGTTTACCAAAGGGTATCCAAATGTCCCATATCTAAATCAAATGCCAATCTTGCATACCCTAGGGGGAAAATATGTTTTTAGCTGGTTGGTATAGACCCCTAATGTGGTAAACCCAATAATAAACTAAACCATCACCAAAATCGCCATTTTTATGGGTGGTATATAACCCATCACCAAATGGTAGGTTTATGGCAGCCACGGTTTCCCACATGATTTATCATTATTACCCATACGTAACCGATGGTTTACCCATATATATATATATTCCCAAATATAGATACGGTGGGTGGAAGAAATCCTGCACCACCTCTATAACATCACATTTGCTAATACATAACTTGTACCCCCGTACCCCCAAGTTCAATGTTGAATGACATGTTGACAGGTGGTGCAGGATTTCCGTCAATCGCACGAATCCATTTTGATCACTCCGTCTACAAACAATATTAAATTAGGAGCTCTCACGTATATTTTTATCTTACGCGCTACAATTGTATTTATCTCACTTAATTGTCATTACATTTCAACATATCTAATTTAATCTTAGCATATAACAATTTCAGAAACTTTCATCTGTCCCGCTATTATCTTAACCTTATGTACTTTGGAATCGCCGAAACATTAATGTTGACTATAGTAAAGTTGTTGAAACTGAAGTTATTGCAAAATGTAATGTCTAACATTGAAAGAAAAATTTCCATTGATACAATTAAAGCAAATTCTGAACACATTTAAATGCTAAGCTGCTTTATGATGTGACGAATGACAATAAAAATTGATGGATATTGGGACGTGAGAGCTGTAAAGAAATTGGTGCAGGATTTCTTCCATCAACAGTAGTATAACCCCCCGCAACAAAACAAAGATTGACGTACAAAAAGACATCGAGTCGCTTTCACCCAGATTTCGGAATGTGCAGAGACCAGCGATGTTGCTGGTGTTCCCGATCCTCTCAGAGGTTTTATCGTCTACAGTATATATATATATAATGTATATAACCATGTATGTATATATATATGCACACAAATACATAAATATACACATATACACCTAATATATACGTAGAGAAACGTGTATATGTGTATATGTACATATAATACATATAATACATATAACCATATAGAATATAAAAATATACAATAGATATAATACATGTGCTACATATAATGCATATAATACATATAAAATATATAAACGTATAAATACATACAACACATGTAATACAATTCAAACATACAAGCATATAAGCATATAACATAATATACATATGATACATATAAAACAAATAGAACATATAAAACATATAGAAACATATATATATATATATGTAAACATAATGTATATGTATAGCACATATAATACATATAATACATGTAATACATGTAATACATATGATACATGTAATACATATAATACATTAAAACAAAAAAACATACATATCTAAAACATATATTTTCAAACACAAATGCATATAAACATCCCATAACTGCTGGCTACACATGCGTGAAGCCCTGCCAAGCTTGGCACCCCCCTTTGCCAAGCAGTCCTTTCCCAGCGGTTTTGGAAGTTGGGGAGCATCGCCATCCCTGTTCGCCTCCCACACTGCACGTCGTCCTCAGAAACGGCAGAGCGGTTACCGGCTCTAAGCCCAGCTCTTTGAAAACAATTCATGAGAACATACATGAAACATATATGTATAATATCCAACAAGATATGCATTTATACATTATGTCTATTCAATAACATTATATTATGTATATATGTATATACATATCATGTGTATATATATTATATATATAGGTTTCCTAAGCCATGGGGTTATCCCCAAATCATCCAAGTCATGGATGACCAAACTATAGTATTGAAACCTATGATGACTTGGGGATCCTCCTATGACTTAAGAAACCCCGTATTTATATATATATACTTATTCATTATATGTATATATATACATATATATATATATACATATACATATATACATATATGTTATACATATATGTATATACACATATGTATATACACATATATGTATACATATATACATATAGGATATCCAATAATGTAAGATCAGTTTCCCAAGTTGTATTTTTTGTCCAAATCAATGGTCATGGGGGGAAAACATGCATACCCTCCTGTTATCAAAGATGGCAATTGAAAACTCCCCATTTATTATCAGTGCCAATCTTAGATACCCTGAAAAAAAATAAATTCTTAGCTGGTTAGTAGATAATCTTATTGATACCAAAAGACATAGCAGGATTAGTTTCTACCCATCCAAGACTGACCTAGTTATAGATGAGTTTCTCATTAAGATCTCCATTTGGTCGCGGATTTTCCAGCCACATTTGAATACAAGAGTGTAATTCCATCGAAAAACTCTGGAATTGAATTGGCATCCATAATTGTGACAACTGCGAGATCATGGGGCAGTGTGGCTACTCCGAATCTTCGAGGAAACGCTGTTTTTTGGGGTCATCCGGTCATCCTACAGAACAATTGCCCCAAATGCTGGGCACAAGTTTGGAATCCAACATGTTCTCTCTTGAGCCACCTCGTGTTTATCACCTTCCTAATATAAAATTGATGGCTGGTCTACCACCTTGTGTTGGGCCGAACCCATATATCAAATATATCACATATCATATTGATAATATAATATACATATATATATGTGTGTGTGTCCAATTTCAATCCCTATAAAATGGTGGATTCTTCTAATAATCATCCCATCAATTGGTATGATATTGGTCATATATCCCAGTGGATTCCAATATGTCTCCTACTATCCGGGTTGCTCCCAACATCCCAAATACAAGACGGGGTAAAATGGGTAAACGCAAAGGTCAAATATGGTCAAATCGGCAATTTCCAGCCCTGCTATCGTTTACCTATAGAACAACCCTCACTATGGTTGGTGAATAAAATTTACATAATCCCCTTTTTGACGCGTCATCCTCCATTTGTCCACTACCCCATGGGTGACTGCGGGCCGGACCATCACAGCCATCCGCGAATAGAGCAAGGGCGAACTCGTCGCTTGCAAAAACCTGGGCTCACGCAAGGCTTGGTACTGCCAGATCTTCTGCGAAGTTACCAGCCGGTAATCTAAACAGTTAGTTATGGTATAGAATGGTATAGAATGGTATAGAATGGTATAGATGGCCCAGTCAGTTCGATGATCTATTTCTTAAAACTGGTGATGTTGCATGGTTATATTAAATTACCAGAGGGTAGTTTCACTTGTAGTTGGATATGTGGTAAATCCATCCCAGAACGCTAAAATTTATACCGTCAATGGCTATAATCCATCCAGAAGAAATCAGTCCAAAACGAATGTCTCAAGCCCATCACGGGATTTGCAACCTCATTTCCCCCATGAGAATTGTCAAGACATTACGGGTATATCTATATATGGAGGTTTCCTAAAATGGGGATGCCCCCAAATGATCCATCTTGGATTGGGATTTTCCATGAAATAAAGCGACCACAACCATTTTTGGATATTCCCATTTATGGAAACCCTCATATACCCCTATGTTCACATTCAAATCCAATAAGACCCTATGAAACTCTTTCGGTCTTCATGAAAACTGGAGTTTTAAACCATCATTCGTGCTTGGATATGTCATGTGCTTGGTGGCTCATCCCACGGAGAAAGTAAGTGGGTTAGTTCACCCTGGTTATTTCTATGGGATTTTTGCAGGATTAATCCACTCAAAAAACTGGGGTGAACTAACCCACTTACGATTCCTGGGTAGTTCACCACCACCAAGTGGAAGCCAAAACCTTTGGAGAGTAGGAGGCATCCCAGCATGGGAATGGGATGTATCTAATATTATCTAATAGTATGTTCTAAACCCATGGGCAAATTGGGGATGTTTTTGAGCGCACATCATGGGAGAACTGCTTTGCATGGATGACTGCTCTGGCTGTTTTTGTCGCATCGTCGGAGTGAACATATTTTTCTATCCGTTGAAGATATGCTGGTTGTTAAGCAATTTGGACGGAATTACCCTCTGGTAAACGTTTACATAACTGATGGGAAAATCACCATTCTTAATGGGAAAACTCACTATTTCTATGGCCATTTTCAATAGCTATGTTAAATTACCAGAGGGTACAACGACCAGAAAGTGAAAGACCACAAGCCCTGAAAAGCCAGATGGATCTCGATGGAGGTCCCAGGAGCATATCGCATTCCAGGTCGGTCTGGACGTATCTGGTGTAGTACCTCAGCACGACAAGATCGAGGCTGGGAAAATATCGTAAGGTCACGCTAAAAAAGAGACTCCTGGCCAAGGAACCTAGAAGATGAATGGTCAATTGGAAAAAAAAAACTTGCTATTTCTCTACTTATCTATCTATTCATTTATTTGTGTACAATGTGGGGCCCCCTAGATAGCTAAGTTGGTTTATAACTCCAATAACTATGGTTTATGGTACTTATAACTATAGTTACTGGGGCTTATAAACCAACTTATAACTGGGGGGCCCCACATTGTATATATTTATACATACAGTAATCCGGGATGCCCGAGTCATCCCCACAACACTGCATCATTACCAGTGTACCAATTAATCAGCTTCCATTTCTGCGTGTCCCGATGTTCCAAATAACTGGTTGGTTAAATCTGCATGTGGGATACAGCAACGATCAGCATCTGTGTTCAGTCGCAATTCTTGTTGCTTGTTCATCGCTGTTCTTGCTGGAATCATAATCTTTCTTCCAGAAAGCATCCATCTTTATCACTCCATAAAGTTTGGTATACATGTTTGTTATCGCTATAACAAAAGTTATGGTATAACTATAAGTTATGTTTATATATTGCTGATCATAAGTTTGGATCATACCATAACTTCCAGTCCTTTCCAAACTTAAGTTGGATCACCACATTTCGCTGTGTTTTGCTCGCTTCTGATCGAACACCCGTGCTGAACAAACAACCGTCCAAGCCGCGTGTGGGGCAAAAAGCAGAAGAAGCGCCGCATGGACAAACAACCTGCACCACTTGAGCTTGCAGAACTGGGTTTTTTCCTTGGTATAAACTATGGTAAACTACCATAGCGAACTGGAAAATCGGGATTTTAATAGGTAAATCATCTATAAATGGGTCCATGGCTTCCATAGCTATGTTAGTTTACTGGAGGATAACCATGGTAATAAAGCCAGTACTTGCAGGATCATGATATGGGGATGTTAGCACCCAGTTACTGGTGATTTTTGTTGATGATTCATTGGGATCAGGATGGATCAGGGTTCCTGCAGCCCATTCTGGGTATAAATTCATGATAGCCGCTTTGGAGGAGAAATTGCTCATGTGTCCTCCATATTTACGCAATTTACCCCCTTGTACCTGGGGTGTCGGAATCAACCTTGATCCAAAAATGGATGTTAGCATCCAAAATGGTGTGACCATCATGATGTTTCAGCATCGAGGATTGCAATCTAAGTTCTACGGCTTTGTGCTGGTAAGCCAACTCGGCAATGTTACCATCACTCGTCAATCAAAAAAAAAGGCGTTGTAAATGGATAAGTTCTAAATCTTCCAGACCTTGATACTGGAGTAGAGCGTAAAACCATTGGTGATAAATTTGGGCTTTAAAAAAAAATGTAGCTCTTGGGTTCACAGTTCACATCTTATTTCAGAGGCTTCTTTTGCATCACCGGTGAAAATACGGTGTAGCAGGATGATCTTCCGAGGGAACTGGGCCACCTGGGGAGATTCACCAGGCATCCAGGCAGGATTTTTCATCACCTAATCATAACGAAACGCGATGAACAGTTACTATAGTGAAATGTTGCTAGAATACGTGCGAACGGGTACATTTGATACAACATATATAAACCAATAGCAATGCAGTGGTAGCATAGACTCGCATAGACCCAGCAGAGTTGTCAGATTTGCCAAAAAACTCTCCGCAAATATCACCTGGAGATGAAAAATACCACAGAAATATTTGGATCTGCTTCTGCGGAATCCCCAAAAAAATTGGAATCGTCCTGATGAATTCCCCATTTCTCGTGGATTCCGTGGGACAGCTCCAAGGTCTGAGAGTTTTCTGGTGGACCCAACGTTGGGTGATTTCTCATCCAGTTTGTCACCGTAAAGCCAGAGGAAAAAACCATACAGTACCTGCCCGAAAAATCCAAGAATTTGCCATGGCTTTTTACATATGGAATTTTAGAGGTAAAGCATCGAACGAAATGGATCGTTTTCCATGGCGAACTGTGAAAAATGACAAAAAAGTCACCGATTCTTCCTGATTTTTCCCAGCATTAATCCATATGAATCCAAGATTCTTCCATGAAAATCACCTTAAGTAGCTATTTTTCTATGGTGAATCCCATTCCCAGCGCCACATGTTTTCTGCGCTGCTCCTTCAAGCTCTGATCTTTACAGAATTCTAAAAAAAGAACAATGTGAGTAAAGCAATGCCATAAAACAATGCCAGAAATTTACCACCGATGACTTCCTGGGAATGGTAAGTTTATACCACCAACCAAAAAATTATGTATCATTCAGGGATGGTGCAAATGGCATTCTTTTACCAACATTAATATATTTACCCTCTGGTTATGACTAACATAGCCATGGAAAATGACCCATTTATAGATGGTCTACCTATTAAAAATGGTGATTTTCCATGGCTATGTGAGTCATAACCAGAGGGTAATGTATTGCAATATGGATTCTGGAGCCTCCGTGACTCAACAAACTTCCGCACAAACCGAAGTTTAAACGCTCCAGAGTTGTTGGGGTGGACACTAAGAGTTGGGTGGACTATTCTAGTGATGAACAGCTCTGGTCATTTAACATAACTATGGAAAATAGCCATTTACAGTGAATTTTCCCATGAAAAATGGTGATGTTCCATAGTTATGTTAGTTTACCAGAGGGTAACAGCTCTTGCCACGAGTTCAACAAGCACCAATCAAATCTTCTCCCAGTGCCAAAATGGTGTCTCAGTTGGAGTCTCAGATGGGGGTTCTTGGTATTGCCTGGTCCAGAGGGGCAGGAATCCATGGCTCCCAAAATCCGCCATTCGGTGTAGCCTCAGCTGCCAGGTGCCATAGAGGATTGGAAGATTAGGCAGGTTTTGATGTGAAAAAACACAAACGAATCTTCGCTTTTGTATGTTTCTGAAGTGGGCTCCCCAACATGTTTTCATAAATTCAACCTGTTTACTCATCATCTACCTATGCATCTTGGCTGTTGACCATCAGATCAGCTGTTGACCAAGCTTCGGCCAAAGTTCCGCCCCATGGTCGCTGCAAATTTCACGTGTTATGCTGGTGCAATATCCCATGTGGAGAAATCTCCATCTTGGCAAGAGTCCCGTGGTCGCCGTGGTCGTGGCCAGAATCCACTTTTCCAGAACACTCTACTACACAATGTCAACCCCGGATGAATAAACCATGGTTTATGAATTAGGGGGTACCCTCCAAATAGTCACAATATGGTACATAAATGGTACATAAATGGTACCCTCCCAATTAAACAGCCATAAACGGAGTTTATTCATCCAGGGTTGACATGACATAAATATTGTGTTGCACAAATCTCCGCTCCAAGTAGTTGGGTATGCAAAATGAGGATATCTAAATCCCGAATACATCCCATGTAATCCATTATATCCATCATAAATCCCTTATAAGACCTCATAATTTCCCTATAAATCCATGAAATATCCATCATGCAAATCCCCACCATAAAACCCACCATTAATTCCCCAAATAAATTCCCCTGAAATATCCATCATGAATCCCTCACAAAAATCCCATCAAATGTCAACCCTGGATTAATAAACCCCGTTTACGGTTGTTTAATTGGGGGATACCATAAAAAAGTATCAGATGAAATGACTATTTGGGGAGTACCCCCCTAATTTTCATCAACCAGAGGCTAAATCCCACCATAAATCCCCTATAAATCCATCCCACCATGGCCCCTATCCTCAAATCTCCCGAGTCTACCGAGGTCCCGACCATCCGGCACCAGCGCTGCATCTCCCAGCGCACGCAGCACGGGGTCTGCGAACCTTCGCAGGGCTGGATGGTTTCTACTGTGGATGGGGCCTGCGAAACCACCAGATAGATGGCAAACATCCCATTATTTGGTGGTTAACTATCAACTGGGATGTTTGCCATCAACTGGTGATTTCGCTGGTGATGGTTAAAAATTGTTGAAACATCCTATGATGGCAAACTTTCCATTATTCATAGGGTTTTGACCATCCCAAATTGGTGGTTTATCGGATTTCGCTGGCCCATCGGCCCATCCTTTTGGTATGTCCAGCCTTTTTTCACATCACCCAAATAAAAAGGGAATATCATCTCCAACAGATACTTGTTTTAGTGATATTCAAAATCCCCAAAATGGGACATTTACCAAACCTTCTTCTGGAAAGGATAGAGCAGAAACAGTGACTGGTATCTCCGTTGTCATCATTTTTCCACTGGTTGTTCAGTGTGCCTAATGAGAACCAGTGGGAAAAGTATATCGATGGATCAGGAAAAACAACCAAAAAAATCATGTAAAACAAAGTACAGTACTTAAAACAACCACAAGAAAACCATTAATCACCATTGTTAACCATCAGTAAATGATCATATTTCACCCTGAAAGTGGCCCCATGGGGATCATTTCAGCAATGAATCCCTATCGCACATGGTACCCGGCCTGGTAAACCTTTACATAACGAACCGGAAAACCTCCATAGTCTTAGCTGGGTAAAGAAAAACGATTTTGACTGGGCCATGTTCAATAGCAAACTGTTAGTTTACCAGAGGGTAAATCACCATCAAATCACCATTTATAGTGGTTAAATCCCATGAAACCACCATTTTAGAAATTACCAGAGGCTAATCCCTGATGATCGAGTCAATGCTTCAGTCCTAGCCATGTGTGCAGTGGATACAGATCTGCAAAAATTCACCATGCATAGACGCGTGTTCAATTCCCAAATCACTTGCTGGTCTAGTTTCACTACCCTCTGGTAATTTGTTACATAGCTACTTGAAGCCATGGCCCAGTCGAAATAGTGGATTTACCCATTGAAAATGGTGACTTTCCATAGTTTTTTGTACGTTTACCAGGCCGGGTAGTTTTGCTTTGTAAAATTTGAAGCTCACATTCCTACCCCACATTATGATCAAATCACTGTGAACTGTACACACAAACCTCAACGTTTCTGGGGCTTCATCATCCGATCCATAACCTCTACAGTAATCTGAAAATCATCCCATTAGTAAAATCATCTATAGCATTTATTATTAAAGAAATCACTTCCTATAGCTCCAGTTAGATGAATGGAATATCCCCCTTTTTTTCTGGGATGTGGCTGCTGTGGCTTATGGCTGATGAAAACAACCACGTTGCAACCACTCCGAACTGCACCAAGGGACGTCCCTAGGGGAGATAGACAGAGTTTCACCTGTCCCCCCTGGGAGAAACTGATTCCACCAGTATACCACACTTCCTGCGGCCGAAAGAAAACATCGGATGGACCTGCTGACTGCTTGGTGACTGATTCGTGACTCCAGTGTCTATATAAACATTATTGTGTTAATATATACTTTTCTGGCTGTCCCAATTTTTGGGATGTGTATAGTATGCATACTAAATTACTATTTGCATCTGTATCTGGAGCTTTGCAATCCATCAGACTTCTCATCAGTCCGTCAGCTGCGCGCGGAAGGTCACGCTACCGTCCAACGGCGAGACGACGTCGATGAAGTTGTACTCCTTGTCGCTTCGAACGCGCAGCACAGGGGAAAAATGGTGGGAAAATGGTGGAAGAATTGGAAAAATGATGGGATAATCCTGGAAAAGTAGAAAAATCTGGCGAATTTGTGTTCCTTTTCGATCGTTTGTATTTTTTCTTCTTCATTTCAGATCATTTAGGGTTTGGAACCCAAAAATTGGGGGGGAAAAACATCCCGGCAAGAGACCCCAAACAGTGTGGGGGGGAGTGGGAGGATAATGTATTATAATGTTGTTGTTGTTGTTGATGATGATGATGATGATGGTGACGACGCTGACAATGATGTTGATGATGATGATGATGATGATGATGCTGATGTTGATGCTGATGATGAGGTTGAAGATGATGACGTTGAGGATGTTGATGGTGAGGATGATGACGTTGAGGGGAATGAGGATGAGGATGATAATGCGGAAGATGAAGTGGACCAGTGGAGCCTGATAAGGTGGAGGATGATGTTGAGAAGGATGATGATGATGATGATGATGATGATGGTTATTGTTTATGATGATTTTGATGATGATGATGATGATGATGACGATGATGGTGTTGAGGATGTTTGAGGATGTTGAGGATGTTGAGGATGTTGAGGATGTTGAGGATGTTGAGGATGTTGAGGATGTTGAGGATGTTGAGGATGTTGAGGATGTTGAGGATGTTGAGGATGTTGAGGATGTTGGTGGCGAGGATGATGTTGAGGAGGATGAGGATGAGGATGAGGATGAGGATGAGGATGAGGATGAGGATGAGGATGAGGATGAGGATGAGGATGAGGATGAGGATGAGGATGAGGATGAGGATGAGGATGGTAATGCGGAAGATGAAGTGAAGGAGGACAAGGTGCAGGATGATGTTGCTGAGAAGGAGGAAGATCATGATGATGAGGATGATGATGTTGAGGAGGATTAAAAAGGATGATAATCTTGGGGAAGATGAGGTGAAGGAGGATGATGCTGCGGAAGATGAGGTGGAGGATGATGAAGTTGAGGATGATAATGTGAAGGGGGCGGAAGATGATGATGTTGAGAATGATTTTGTTGAGAATGATGAGGTTGAGGAGGAGGAAGATGATGATGTGGGGGATGATGATGTTGAGGAGGAGGACCGATCCCAAGACCTAGGACCACACTTCGTGCGAGCCTGCGCAGTCGAACTGCATGTCAACGTTTCACACGTACCACTTTATGCGGAAGTTTACGGGAAAAATGCCACGCCCAAGAATGAGCCCAGAACACGGACACACATTTTGTGCGAGCTTGCGCAGTCGAAACGCATGTCAAGATTTCACACGAGCCACTTTATACGGAAGTTTACAGGAAAAATGCCGCGCCCCAGAACCACGGCGCAGACTTTGTGCGAGCCTGCGCAGTCGAAACGCATGTCAAGATTTCACAAGAGCCACTTTATGCTGCAGAAATTTACAGGCAAAATGCCGTGGCCCAGATTGAGCCCAGAACGCGGACACACATTTTGCGCGAGCCTGCGCAATCGAAACGCGTGTCAAGATTTCACAACAGCCATTTTATACGATAAATTTACAGGAAAAATCTGCGCCCCAGAACCACGGCGCAGACTTTGTGCGAGCCTGCACAGTCGAAATGCACTTCAACATTTCACAAGGGCCACTTTTTACTGAAATTTACAGAAAAAATGCCGCGCCCCAGAACCACGGCGCAGACTTTGTGCGAGCCTGCGCAGTCGAAACGCGTGTCAAGATTTCACAAGAGCCACTTTATACGGAAATTCACAGGAAAAATGCCGCGGCCCAGAGTGAGCACCCTGATCAAGCACCGGCCTTTACTCCTACCGTAAGAACCCAAGCTGCGTGGACACACTGTTTGGGGAAAAACTGCTGTGGGACATCGGGAAATGGGATGAACTCCGGGATGGAAATTCCTCCCCGGGATGATTTGGCTCTAACCGACCTGATTTCCATAAAACCGAGCAGTATTTATTAAACCACATAAACTTACGTGGATTTGCTTCGGGTGTCCCCAAAAAAAGAAATCGAAAATGAGTGTGTGTGTATATATATATATATATATGTGTGTGTGTGTTTATAATTATACATACAGTGTATATATATATACACGTATGTATACATACATACATACATACATACATACATACATACATACCATTACATACATACATACCATTACATACATACATACCATACCATACATACATACATACCATACCATACATACATACATACCATACCATACATACATACATACATACATACCATACATACATACATACATACATACCATACATACATACAATACATACATACATACAATACATACATTACATACAATACATACATTACATACAATACATACATTACATACAATACATACATTACATACATTACATACATTACATACAATACATACATTACATACATTACATACATTACATACATTACATACATTACATACATTACATACATTACATACATTACATACATTACATA
>Ga0126342_10008382_pt1 | contig 18513 bp, 17 predicted proteins | sample Cyp1metagenome_FD_92528 | JGI IMG/M metagenome (GOLD analysis project Ga0126342, IMG submission 92528) | Coral microbial communities from Lord Howe Island, Old Settlement Bay, Australia - Cyphastrea 1 metagenome | ecosystem: Host-associated > Invertebrates > Cnidaria > Coral ...
CCATGTAGTGTATATATCATCGATCTACTCTGTAGCGTTGGTTCAAAAGAGCTGAGTGCTTACCGGTTTGTTCTTGCCCCACTAGTTATTGTAACTATTGTTGGCTGACCTGGTAAAATACAGATGTGATGAGGTGATGATGTGGTGATGATGATGATGATGATCATGATCATGATTGTAAGTGTGGAGCAACGTCCGGGTTGGGGCGTACTAGTTTAATGGTAAGTTAATGGTGATTTAATGGTAGTTAATGGGGGGTGATTTATTGGAATAATGATGAGATTTAATGGGGGTTTAATATGAAACATTGTGGTCATACATCGGGTTTTGAACTTAACCTTGACAACCAAAAACGGTGGGGCGGAAGCGATATGAAGTGGAAATAACATATTGTCCAATAAGATTTCGAGTTGTACCCAGCATGATTTTGGTCTTGTTCGAATGTCTAAACCATTGAGCTATTTGCGAACCGCAAAAGAGTGGAAATAGAAGATCCAAGAAAATGTGTTTTGGAAACCCAATTCCACACCGGAAAGTCCGCAGAAAACCAGTGGATCAACTCAAGCAGCCGATGTAGACATGGTGCTGGGATTCTGCAGGGCTGATGTTGCTGTAGTTTTCCATGTTCAAAATTTGCGTCTGATGGATATGGAGGAAAAACCCCTCCAAATGACCGTTTGGGGATCCATGAACAATCCCCCAGTCACGTTTTTTATTGGTATGTTTACCATCTCCCATGGTTTCTGGCGGCCAGGCCAAGTTGCAAAAGATTTCGGACGACTACAACGTGGTCAAGGCCACAGGCAACCAGCAGCTCCTGGGAGCCTACAACGAAATCGCCAAGTTTGAGGAGGACAAAAAGCGCCAGTGGAAAGGGGGCCTGGAAAATTGACGAAATTTGGGGGTTCAACCACCAAAAATGATGAGAAACAAATAAATAAATAAGATATAGAGATATAGAGATATATAGATATATCATAGATACTAAACTCAACTGCTTAATCATGGTCAGTTTCCCTATCAAGGGGATAGTTCATCAAAGGGAAAAAAAATCTCGTCAGGGGAGCCGGTGTCTTGAACCTGAGTAGGCTCCCCGAGTTGCCAGTGCCAGGAGCTTCGAAATGCTCAATCCGAGACCGGGCAGCTCAAAGAGGTCCATGATTCACATGGGAAAACCTATGGAAATTGCCATGAAAAAACAATCGGTTTTGTTGTTTAAACAGTCCATGATGCAAACGAACTTTGCAACAGCGTGTTGCGATTTTCACGCAAAGTCTAGGAGGTGTTTTGGCTTGGAATCAAGATTTCAATGATTTCAATGCAATCCACCCATATGCCACCACAGGCTGAGCGGAATTTCTCCGCACAAGCCAAAGCTGACATCGAAGCACTGCACTCGGGGCCATGGGTGGATGCTCCGTGGGTCCTGGTTTCGGTGACTTCATTGATGAATCTCCAGCTGGCTCGGGAAGTCTGCCATACTAGATATACTAGTTACAAATGCAGAAGATAAACGAAAATATTTGTGTTATTCAGCTTTAAAGGGCACTTCTAGTCCCAGGAAAAGAACGTAAGTTATAATGTCGTAAGCCCAATAAGAAACCCCCAGGTGCGGGACGGTTGTTACCACCTGTGGGCTCGTTTATGCCATTGGCTTTACCGCATGGTTCAGCTCATACGCGATTTAATCATCAATAGGGTCTCAATGTGGTTTTTCACATGGTTTAACCATCCTAAAAGTTCACTTGTGGATATAGATATTATAGATATAAGCTATATTAAGCTATATTAAGCTATATTAAGCTATATTAAGCTATGGTATCTTCCAACAGCAATGGTCTGTTCTATCTAACTCCGTATCTCGAGGCTCTCGAGGTGAAGTTGAAGGACTCCAAAGATATGTCACTCAGCAGCATCCCTTGGGTGATAAAAGTGTGGTTTTATGGACTTCAATGGTGATTTTAATGGAAATGAATGATGATGTTATCGGAGAAATATTGAAGATATAATGGTGATATACTTGGGATATTTACTCAGATATACAATCAACTTGATATGATTTTAGCGGGGGTGACCCCAGCCAAAGTTTGGTATGGGCCAGAATTTAAGGCCAATGTTACCAAGAACGCATGGTTTGACCAGATCTGTGGCAACCTTGGTGAAGGGTTATAAAAGCCACCGTTGATGGAACTTACCAACAGATCAAGACTCAAAATCCACCTATTTCAACAGGATGTGTGTTTCTATTTTACTGGGGAAACTGGCTGGTGAAGGGTAGGCTTCAGTTTTACTGGCAAGATCGCAATTTTGATGGGGATACTGACCCAATGTCTTTGCGGCTGCATACCATCCACAGACCCCTGGTTTGGTGGATCACATCGGATCTATGCACCGCACCTGCTGTAGGAATGTCCAGTACCTGCAGCAGATCCAACACAATGAGGTCGCATTGTTCTTGGCTGGGACCCCCCCAAAATCCACCAGTTTTTTGATGTCAGCGGGAAGCCAATGGGGGGGAGCAGAAGCGGGTTTACCCAAGTTACGCCCATGAATGCCATGAGGGACTAGGATGTAGACAAACCCAGTGCTTGGGCCGTGCTTGGGGTATCCCAGTGTGGACGTGCCCATCTCTCAGATCACGTCCCAACTCCGCAGTAGGTGGAAAAAAGGAGACTGAGGCGCATTCAACTTCAACCAGTCTACCAGAAGCTAACGATTTTAAGCAAACCAGGACTCAAACCCTAGGGGTTGGCTTTTCCTGCGAATGGACACTTTGTGAATCTCTCCAGTTGTTATTTCTGTTGAGAGTTTCTGTAACGGTCCAAAAGTTGATCTTGTAATTGATGCTCTCCAGTGAATGATTTCTCCAAGAATTTGGACGGCTCCAAAAGATTGACACAGGACCATGTCGATTTGTAACTCAGGCACCCCAAGATGGAGTGGATCAGAATCCCTTTTCCCTCGTTGGACACGCTCATTGGGATGGCTCGCCAGCTTTTGACACCTCGGCAATATAGGTAACCTTGGAACCGGAAACTGTTCCCCACCAAATTTTTGAGCCGAGATTCTCCCCAAGATGTTTGGCAGGGAAGGACATGGCCATAGCCCTGTGCCAGGAGAAACACCATTTCCTAGATGTTGTCATGTTCACTCTTCATTTACCTTCCATTTCCTTTCCCTATGTTCCATTGTCCATTTATTTTCCATTAGATACTCTCCATTTTTACTTTGCATTTACTTTCCATTTCCAGGGACACTGAGCATCGCTTCACCACTGGCGGCATCCTGCCAGGTCTTTGAGCATCGCTTGGCAGAAGCCATCAATCGGCTGCGGGAGACCTTGGACGAGTTGACGGTGCAGAAGAAGGGCATCAAGTGCCGCGGCGGACAGGGCGGGGAACTTCCCAGGAAGCTGGGCTATGAATGGTTAATGGCTTATATAAGGAATGATAATGAAGTAATATGAATTCATATGAATTAATGGTGGCTGATGAATGTTGATGATGGGTTAATGATGGTTATAATAATGTTTATATAATAATTGTCAATGGTGAATGATGCTGTTGTCAAAGGTGATTTTAATGGATCAATAACCATTCAGATTTCACCCATGGATAATGGATATACTGTAGTTGTTGACAATTCATAGTGTTGAATGATGGATAATAGTGGTTCATGATGGTTTGATGGTTAATGATAGTTAGTGATGGTTAATCATGGTTAATGATGGATAATAGTGGTTCATGATGGTTCATGATGGATAATTGATGATAGATAATGGACAGTAAATCATCTGTATCATCAATCTGTGGATAAGGATTGGCAATCCCATCCCCCTAGCATATCACAAAAAGAAACATGACGCCGCCGAAATGAATAGATCTTGGGCCTTTCAATGGGTCTTCTACGATTGACTTTCAAGACGGCGTGTGCAGATCATTGATCTGCTTGGTGGTTTGGAACATGTTTTATCTTTCCATTCAGTTGGGAATGGAATAATCATCCCATCTGACTTTCACTCCATCATTTTTCAGAGGGGTAGGTCAACCACCAACCAGATTATTATTAACCATCATTAACCATATAATAACCATTAATATTAACCGCAATGGTAGGTCAACCACCAACCAGTTGATGGATTGGATGTGTAGAAATGGTGTCCTGGTGACCTGCTAGACCTGGAAAATAGCGGGAATTTGCACAAATCGCAACGTGTACCGTGTATCCTATGTTTTAAAGTTATGAAGGGATTCCAGTCAAAGTGTTTGTTCTTTCAGACTTCATTGTGAAAGAATAGAAAGCTCAGATTTTTGCTTTTTGCAAAATGGATTGGAATCGGACCAACGGTTGCCTGGAACTGGATATTATCAGACCCAGAGAAAATCATCGAAGGTGCAAATACAAGAATTGTGCTATGTTGCGTTTCAGGATGAAAGGTGAATTTCAACTTCCACGGCCTCGCTTAACCCTGGTTGGAAAGTCCCCATTTCGTGGATTATCCCATTTTCAAATGGTAGTTCCCTAACCCCAGTTACGTAGTTACGTTCACCAAGATCCTAAGGATGCAGCTCGACATGGACGCGGAGAACCGCGACAAGTGGATGTCGGACACCAAGGATTGAAGAATATGTGCTAGATCCAATGCCATTTCCACCATTTGAGGATGATACTTGCCAGCCATTTACCATCTGGGGATGGTTTATTATAATCCCAATCATCCATAATTATCCCAACAATTCCTATAGTTGTGCCCCTAGTCATCCCAGAATTGTCCCATGATTATCCCATTTATCATTGGGCTTAGCACATTGGGAGTTTCCAAGAATCGAATACTCCATGAAACTTGCTCCGCGCTGCCGAGGCAGAGCAAAGCAGAGGTCGAGAGAAGAAAGGACCATTCCGCACCATTTTCGCAACGGAAAAACACCATTGTTATAGGATAGTCATCCATTTTGGGGGATTATCCAGCAAGCCATGCTAGTTTCCTGGATGAAATCAATGCCCACCACCTTTCCATTGTCTTTGCTGCTGATCGGAGTTTCAACGTCCATCAACCTCCATCCTGACCCCCGAGTTTGCTTGGTCCAATCCCATGTTGTTTTCCCAGTTTTTTGTACCCTGCAGTAAACTAACATAGATATATGATATGGAAGCCATATGGAAGCCATGGCGCCATCGTTTTTGGTGGTTTTACCTGTTTCAAACAGCCATGGCGCCATCGTGGCTTTTCCAAGGTTTTTCCCCATGGCAACCTGCCAGGACGGCTTGGAAAAGATGGTGGATGCCCTACGGCAAGCCTTGAGAGGTGCTGAGGAACAGAACACCCGGATGCAGGACCGGAGCGACGTGGCTGCTCTGTGTCTTTTTGTTTGGGGTGATTGTGATTCTTGAGCTGTCAATTGATTTCTTGATTTATTCATTCTGATGATGGGATAAATATGTATATACGTGTATATATATAATATGTATATATATATATAATATGTATATATAATATGTATATATATATACACACATACATACTTAAATATACATATATACATATATTATGCATAGGGGGTTAAACTGTTATCGACAACTCTTGGTTGATGTGGATTTCACCACGAGTCAAGGGGAATTTAAGCACACAATGGGGAGAGAACCTCAAATGATGGTTCGTTGCTGGTTCGTTGTTCGGGTTGTGCTCTCTGGTTTAATGGAAGTTCTTCCACATAAATCTCATCAACCAGATATCCAGGGTTAGAGAATGTTTACCCTGAGGATTCTTACAGTAATCGATGGTTTATAGCTTTTTTTCATGGCTCGTGATGGTTGAACCAACTTCAACGGGATTTATGGATCCAAGATGGTCACCACTCCGCCTGTGATTCCGCGAGGAAGAGAACAAAGCAGGCTCTGACAATTTTAGGCGCTGCACGGTCATTTCAAGCTGTGCCGAAATGCCAACCATCCACTAACCATGGTATAGAAGACGTCTAGAGAACAAGATGCTGGTTCCAATGAATTACATAACTGGTTGGTGGTATCCTTTTTGTTGGTTCAATCCTACCTGGGATTCTAATCCAAATTGACTCATGGCTTTTATGGGTTTGGGACGGTTTCGCAGATCGACCCTGTGCAGGCAACTGGGCGACAAGGTCTATGCGTTGATGGATCAACTGCGACAACATCAGGCCGATCTTAGTGATCTCGATTTTTTCTTCGAGCAGTTTTTAGTGGCAAAAGCTATGGAAAACATGGAAAACCCATGAGTTGAAGAATCTTCGTTACGTGTTGGTCATTTCGGATGGTCCATCCGAGACCGACCTCAAGAAGACGGAGGCGGGAGGTGTGGAAAAGCTCGGGCACCGAGAGGCAATCCATGGTGTTCCTCAGAATTTTCCATGACCCCAATAGCTGGATGGTTAGTGGAAAATCCCAATCGAAAATAGATGATTTTGGGGATACCCACATGACTGCGGAAACCTCCAAATGGAAAAGCCATACTGCGAGATACTCAGATGCTGCAACTCCTGATGTTTAAGGGATCCCACAGGATGTCCGAGAACTTAAGATTATGAAAATCGCGCAGAAATGTCAGCCGCCCAAAACCGGATCATGGCAAAGGCTCCCCATCATGATACATATACACATGTCGCATGATAGTTATGCATGTTGTATCCTTGTTTCTATACCTCTATGTACAGAAAATATCCAGATACATACTTTTATGTGTGTATACATATATATATAATGAATATGATGATAGATCATTCATAGACAGGAATATCTTTGGATAAGACTCTTCAAATTTCTAAGGCAGAAGAAGATCGGCTCTTTGGAGAAGCAATCGCAGGACGCGTGGTGAATCCAGTGAATCCATTGGGAAATCACTGTTGGTCCGACTGTTGGTCAATGAGAAGATCATACTTGGCCAGTTATAGTGGATGTTCCATAGTTATGTTAGTTTACCAGAGGGTACTTGAACTTCTCCTCATCATATTTGGCTTGAAATTATGGGAATCATGCAGATCTGTGATCACGCACTCCCTTCAAGCCAATTTCGGTGTCATTTTTTTTGGGACTCACAGGCATCAAAACTTCGGTGAGAAACACCCAATGAACTTTAATTGGGGGCACATCATTTATGATGTGGGGCCCCCGTTTACGATAGCTAAGTTGGTGCCAATAACTCTAACCATGATTTATGGTACTTACAACTATAGGTAATAGGGTTTATATGGGTTTATGAAGCAACTTATACATACCTAGGGGGCCCCACAGTGTATGATGATAAGCCACCGGAAATTTTACCGGGTGTTCCGTTTTCCATCGGAGCGGCTGCAGAATCTTCAACAGCAGCTGCAGATGGAGGCGAGCTTGAAAAATCGGCAGCAAGAAGTTGGTTTCTCCAGTGCACAGCCCAAAGTTGCAATTTAAATGAAAAATGTGAAAAACTGATAATGAATTGTATTTGGGGTACCCTTTTTGATGCAAGTTGGTTTCGATTTGAAGGATCGTTCTCGGAGAGTGCTTTGGCAAAGCCCCCTGCTGTAGAAAGCCTGAAAAGACTTCAACAGAAAAGGCTATGTTGAACTCATTGGTGCATGACATCCCAGATTTTGGTTGGCTATGCCGCAGTCATCAGCTCCGCTGGAAAATGCCAGGTGGATGCGAAGCTGTCCGCGGAAGCGGAAGCCCGGAATGCTGCCCAGATGCAGGCGTGACCAATTCGGAAGGGATGAAAACATGGGAATATGTGTGGAGAAATTGGGTATAAGAGTCTAGTTGGATCTATTTTCATCCAACCTCTGTGCCAGAAATATCAAGTCGCTACAGGAGTTGAAGTTGAGCTTCGAAATCGTTTCCCAAGTCCAATCCAGGCCTTGCTGCAAAAGAAGAACAAGATGTTGGAAGAGGCACTACAACTCGCGCTAAAGGCGCAGGAAAAGGTGCCGCATCCCAGGGTTTTTGGAGGGTTGCCTGGAGTCAAGCCTTAAGCTCCCATTTGGATCATGTTTATAGCTTTCACATTTTCACCACCCATGTGAGACCTATCTTCGCACCAGCATAAGCTTCCACAATGATTGCAGTTCACCAGTATAATTGGTATTTATGGCCTATTCTGTTGAGAATCGGGATTGGTTCCTGACCCATAGTGCCCAGCAGATTCTACAATCCCGGTGATGTCAGGCCCCAACAATGAACCATCAAGTAGCCATCATTCCTGCGGCTTGATATTACAAGTAGAACTATCAACCATGATGTCAAGAGAATGTTCCCATTTTCTCACATGAAATCCCAATCATTTTCTCGTTTTAACGATTCCCTTCTGGAACCAGCCTTTCTGATTTCAATCCCTATGTTCATTGCTGAAAATACCCCCACGTTTTGTCACTTAAATCGTCATTTCTCATCGTCAAGGCCCATGTTTGCTAGTTAAACCACCATGGATTCCATGGTGAAGTCCCAATTTTCACTGTTCAAAACACATCAAAACACGTTGGTTTTCAATGTCAAAGCACCAGTTTTTCATGGTATCTCCAGCAACCACCAGGGGTTGCCCCTCCAAGGTGGAGAAACGCCTCTTAGAGCTGAAAGAGAAGACCGAAGCCCTGCAGACGCAGAATGACTACCTGGGCACGTGCCATGGCGGAAGGGATGAGCTGTAACTACTCATAACTATAGGGGATAATCCACCATTTATATATAACCTATAGAGGAAAACTATAGATAACTATAGATATGGTTATATAACCCATCCCAAAATTATAGATCACCTCCATTTTTATAAAGGATTATGGAGGATTCATCCACCATCTGTGGTAAACCCAATCATAACACCTCCCATTTGGGGATGGTAAACATGGCATTGGGGTTCCCACATTCATCATACCTTCGGCTTATTTAACAGTTTGCAAACTGGAAGCCATGGACCATTTACAGTTGATAAAGAATCATGATTTAGCTCTTAAAACTGATGTTCCAGTTCGCTACATTGTATTACCAAAAGATAAACTATGGGGATAACCCGTTTACAGGAAATAATAATGGTAGTAATTAGTGATAACTAATTAGTTACAATGATGGTGATGAAAATAATGAACTAGTGTACCAAATGTTTCAATTATTATTTCACAATTAGTAGGGATAATGACAATGAAAATACACACAAACAATGATATTTATTATGATCATATCCATTTGATGGAGTTTTTTGAGGGATTGAGCCACCAAGTTAGAGGTAAAATGGAGATTACACCCCTCTTTTTTTAGGAGATAGAACCAAGATTGCCAAGGCCCTTAAAAGGCACCCAGAAGGGTCCCAGAAGGGTTCCACAAGGGGCCCAGAAGGCTTCCAGGAAGCTTCTAGCAGGCCACCAGAAGGCCCAGGGTCAGGATATATAGAAACCAGAATTGAGTGAAACAGATCTGTTCAAGTCATCTTCCAGATTTCATCGTTGTCAATTTTCTATGATAGATTTGGGGGTGTAAACATCTGGTGGACAACCTAGCAAGCGATGCGAAATCTGGTAAGCTCAAAACTGACCTAGAAAAACAACTGGGGTGACGACTTATGGAGTTCATATACTTAGGCAACGCTTTTGTGTAATCGTGACGACTTCTGTGTAATCCAAATATACGTGGGGCTTATCCCAGATATAGCTGGATTGTCACTGGCATGCTCCTGGTGGAGACTGGAAGTGTGGCTCGGGGGATATCCCAATGCTAGAACTGGGTGCACCGCTGTTTGTCGAGAAGAAACTGAAAATCATGTTTCACATCCAGAAGAGAATCCAAGAACGGGATCTTCCATTGACCCAGGTTTATTACCCAAATACCATAGTGAGGGAACTGCGAGTATATTTATTCCGAGAATCTTTCCTCACCACAAGTTTATTGCATGTGTTTCCTTTTCTTGTTGGCTATGTAATTATGATGAAGCGAATCCGAGAGAACATCGGCGATTTGTTCTGCTGATTGATGTCAAGAGTCCTTGAGCTTTTGCGTATTCAAAGCAGCTGCACACACCCTAGAAGTGTGTGTGGTTTTTCGAGTCTCTTACCAGATGTTCATTGTTCCAAATTCAGGAATTAACTCCCAGTTGAACCTTTGAGGCGTATCGATGGCAACGAGGAGGACAAGGGCGCCCTCAGGCGGGATGGAATCCCTGGCGACGAATGGCTCAGGAAAAACAAAGAAACGGCAGACGGTTAGAAGTTGGAAACGCTGTAAAAGTGTGTGGTGTTGGTTATCCTGGTTATAACCATATATCTATATATACATATCTATATATAATAGTAATATATATATATATATATCCTGGTTATCCAAATGTTTATCCCAGTTCTCACCCAAAAAATGGAACCAGAGCCCACAGAGCAGCGATGGATCCCCATATGTCGACGCTCAGGTATGACTTAAGAAGAACTGAAGATGAGCTTCGACAGGCCAGCCGGACAGCATCAAGGGGAGGTGTTTTCAGAATATGAAACATCACCAAGCATAATTTGAAAATACTGTTGGGAAATCTGCTAAATCCGTTTCACTTCTTATTTTCAAAGTGTTCGTCCGGAGTTTGGAAGATGATTTGATCCATGCTTTTCATGTTACTAGGTTTGAAAGCACCAAGTTATGGTAACACGCACCGCCTTTGCCGTTTAAGAAAAACAAAAGTTTAAGAAAAACAAAAGATGGGATTGCTTACAGGTTTGTAGCACAGTTCACACTTTCTGTTCTTGATATTACGGATTCATTGGCCACTGGAGAAAGGGACACAAGATTCAGAAACTGAAATGGGCATCAGTCAAGATCATTGGCCCAACAAAGAATTGGATCATTCATGGTGATTCCTGATGGAGCGTGGTTCATGGAATTGGTCTTCAAATCCCATCATTACACCCATTGATCCCAGTGTTTTCATTTGTTTTCCATCATATCCCCATTCTATCCCTCTACATTTACTACATCCCGATGATTTCCACTTTAGATTCCCATGGTGAAGGTGCCCCGGCCTTGTAACAGCCAAATCATGGATTTCCACATATCAGAGAAGCAAAATGAAACACCAGGAAAATAGCCCAGAATGACATGAACTTTTCGGAGCCTGGGTAAGAAATTTCATCAGTCCATTTGGTGTGGTCCTCTTTTCCTTGACATTTTACCAGGTGGCTTGGAGTTGGTGTCAGCTCATCTTTCTTTCTATGGTTCTCCCCCGAAGAATCCTACCACCATATCATATCACATGTCATTCTCTGACGTGCTGCCCTGTCTCCAATTCTGTCTCATTGGTCTCCCCCAGAAAGATTCCAAACTGGGATCCCCTATATTGAATTGACATCCCATTGCTTTGACATCCCATTGAATCATTGCTTAGCATAAATCATACCACAAGCAATGAAGTTTTCTTGTCTGGTGCAGTATTGGCAGCATCGGCAAATGGAATTTGAAACATGATATGATATTATTATGATCAATATATTTTTTTTGAATTGGCACAGTACATCATATGACTCATGACTATTAATATTAATATGACATGTGACACGCTGTGTTGTGTGATCATTTGAATTCAACAATGATTTGGGCCATGGGCGGCATGGATATGATTCTATGATATGTTGCGGTCGGTCACATGATTTGGTATGGTCTATAACTTATAGCCATCTTATAGTAACCCCAGTCCTACCCAGTTGACACCATGGATCAATGTTGAAGGCCACTGCGGTGAACGGCCAGCTCCTACAGAAGCGTCACTTGGAGTGGATTGTGGAGCTTTTGAGTGCTGAAATTTTACAACTGATATTTCATTCCATGGAACGAAGAAAATCTGGAAAATCTTTGGGGCATAGTTAAAACGAACATGAACTAAACGCTTAAGTCCTAGCTTTAACTTTGATTTCACCATCTAGAACTGTGACGCAATGGAATTAGCCGACATAGTTTTGGGGATGTATAAGCAGTTATTATTGGGATATGTTGTGGAATGTATAACCAACTTAATATGGCACTTGTGTATATATTAAAAGGGGGCATAGCACCAAAAGATACAATCTTAATAGGGAAAAAACCATCGAAAACCTAAGGTTTTAATCCTGGTTTGATGTAGAAATCTAAAATCTTGGCCACGATTTGAGATGTACAGAAAACATCTGTGGTAAACCCGATGACAACCGAAATGGGTGCCAAACCGAGGTGTCGAAGTGGAGGATCGCTTCAATGAAGTTGAAGCCGAAAAGGTGGGAAATCAACGGAATTTTGCAAAAGAAAACAACGGAAGTGTCTAGGAGTTTGATGGTTTGGGGTTTTTTTGGGCTTTGGAATGTATGAATAGCCAGAATGGGAAAGGAATCATGTCGTGCAATTGTCAATTTCCATGTTTTCAGAGGCAAATTGCTGATGAACACTTTTGCAAACAGTACGAGAGGACCATTTATCCCAGATGGTTCATGTTGCTGCAATATTTGTCTCACAGTCAGTTCCCACCCAATCTGTCAACAACTTGAGTCATTGCACATTGCAGGTGGCTGTCAAGGCTGAGCTTGACTACATCAAGCGAGAGGACGGGATGCAAGGGATGATATTGTTGATATATGTTCGCATTCATATTCCTGTGTAGTTGCAGGTATTTCTTTCTGTGCACGGGAAGCTGTGGAAAAACGCTGCACGTCAGTATGAGCTCCCAAAGCCACAGCCAGGATATGCTGGATGAAACTGGTCGTACCAAGCCCATCCTCATTGAGTCTGAATCGAAGTTGCTTGGCGCTGCGCCTTCGAAAATATTCACCAAATTGTGATTTGGCCTTCCCCTTGATGAGGTCTGTTTTCATGTTTCTAAAGTTTTCTCCAGAGTCTTCCTTCGCAAAAGTCCAGAGACTCTAAGTGGGTTCAGTTGATTCAATGGGAATTTCAGGATCCTAAAATGGAGGTACTGTACCATATAAGGCCATATTTTGTTGGGATATTCCCATTGATTGATGGCAACTTTTGTTTCCCGCGCTCTCGAGGCTCATCGAGAGACTCCAGATCAATGAGTTCCTCTACAGCTCCCAGCAGGTCTGCAGCGAACAGCTGGCGCCATTTTAAAAATACCCCGCAAAAACCACAGTTTGATAGGTAAATTATCATAATTATCGAACTAAATTGCCATTTTCAATAGCTGAGATGAAGATGATTGAACATGATTGAGCAAAACTATGGATACGAGGCAGACATGATGACTGTTTCTTTGCGATGGTATGCTTGTAACTGCAAATATGTATGGTCAATTTTTAACTGCCGTCGCCACGGCCCAGCCAATATTCCCCACAATCCTCAAGGCAGCCAAGCAGGAAATGTGTTTTGCCCCAGTTACCCAGTTCATGACATCTCTAAAGTAGCGTTCTTCACAAAAATTGTCTGCCAAGCTTAAGAGGCTTAACTCAAAGAATCCTTCCCCAATATATGTGGCTGGTGGGTGGTTTCAAACATTTTTTTCCATTTCATATATGGGATGTCATCCTTCCCATTGACTTTCATATTTTTCAGAGGGGTAGGCTCAACCACCAACCAGGTGGTCTCGTTTTCTATTTTGACTTTTTGATGCTGCTGGCATTTTTGGCAGGCACGAAATCCAGTGCCGATGCTGGTGGAGAAAATCTCCCATTTACTGGAGATGCTGCATACCACGCAAGTGCAGTCGGACATGTACCTGCAGGTGCGCAACAGAGATGCACACGACATGTACGAGATAAGGATTGCGGTTGGAACTTGATGCTTGTGCGGCTTTCTCTGAAATTATAAGGAAAACCTCAAAACCCCATAATTCATCAGAATGTTCCCTATAGATGGCCAAAAATGGGGTGAATCCCCCATTTTCGGACTTGCTGAAGTAGGCATGCAGCGATTTGTCAGGACTTGCAGCGATCCAACTCCATGCTTCAGGCCCGTCAAGTGATTCATGGTTTCGTCAATGGTGGGATTTTAACCCAAACCACTGTTAGATACACTTCACCGGAGGGTTTCTGGATGCTTTAGTGTTTGTGGTAGGTACATCGGTGCATCTTCAATTCGAATGGGAAGTTTGGATCATTTTTGAAAGCGATCACCAGGTGGCTTTCAACTCATTGGACCGCCCTTCTTTTTCACTCAAAATGATGGTAGATATAGTATACATTTAGTATATAGATATAGTATATCTATATATATATATATATCTATATATCTATATATCTATATATCTATATCTATATATGTATATATATTTTTAGTATACATATAAGAATGTTCAAGCCCATTATTTCAACGCTTTCCAAGTGACCTTTCGCGATTTCGGCCCTGGCACCCAGGGCTTGCGGGAGAAGAACAAGAACTTGTACGAAAAGGTCCAGATGTGCGAGACCTGGAAGGCGACGGCTAGTGCTGCTTTCATGGGCGCCATTGTTTTTTAAGCCCCCTATTTTTTGCTTGGTTGAGTAAGCAAGTAAAAAGCTCTAAAAATGAGATGTCATTGGTATGATACTTAGTGGATATTGATGGTTGCTGGGTAACTTCTAGGGATTTTAACAATAGAAATGATGACAAACAACTCATAATTCAAACCACCAATAGTCAGCTGCCTCTCGCAGATGGTCACTGGCCACTCCCCAAGTGGGAATGGATCGATTATGATGGAAGCGATGCTGTCTTGAAGGAATGGATGATTTGTTCTACTTGGGAATCAATGTTGATCACAAATTGCTTTGAAGTTCTTTCAGACCCAGTTATTCCCAGCTTTTTGTATGATCTATCCAGTTTGTTTTTTGAAATCAGCACCACTTCCACGACTCTGCTTCCATGCTGTGCACCTGCCAGATGCGAGCTTTGTTGAAGATTGCATCCAACGAGTTCGAGATGAGGTCCCCTGCAATGGGAGCAAGTCACATTTGAGTTGCATCAAGCCAAGGTTTTTTGAATTGGATTGAGAAGTTCTTTTCTCCAAATTCCTTGCAACTATGTTGATTTATATTGGCTTCAAACAGCAAGAGATAGTGCCACCTACGTTGTCCGTTGGATTGTCCAGGAGCAGCGTCAAGGGGCACAAGTCCAGCATCAAAGAAGGCAATGCCCTCTATTTGGATGGCCTCCAATATTCCAACAAGGCCGGATGGCTTGATCCATGGGATCCAAGGGATCCACATTTTCAGCTGAGGAGATTGGAGAGCTCAAGAAGTTGATTCAGAATTACATGAAGGAAGAAAACGTCGGAGCCTCAGGTCATGGAGGGTGGGGCCTAGGGCACACCTTGCGGGCAAAGAGTTTCGGGGCTGACCCAAGGGTTGGAGATAGGTACCATCCATTTTTTGGTGAACCGAGCTGCCCGAAGAGTCGTGAGCATCGCGGGGCAAGCCCTGGCGTTTAAGGTGAAAGAGATCCGATTGCAGGACTGGGAATGTTGGGGGTTAGGGGGTGCCCCAAAAAGTTTGCCAGCGCACCATAGCTCCAGGAAACCAAGAGCGCAGTATCCAATTGTTTCGAATATATCGCACAAAATATCATATCTACATCCTCCAAAATAGAGTGTTCCACTCCATAACTTTGTTGGAATCGATGGATTCCTTTGCCCTTTGTCCATATGGTTGTCTCGGCGAGGACAACAATTTGGACAAAACGGCAGTGCCACTGATCTGCGAGCTGTGCTGCCAGCCATGATTTGGCAGCTGTTGGCTGCGGTTTGGAAAGTGAAGATTGATGGGCTGCTTCAAAACCACCAGAAAGATCGATTTTAGTAAAATTAGATTCCAGAAATAATGGTAGATTGAACCTTTTCTGAATCCTTTTGGGGCTTAGTATACTTTAAAAGCCATGTTTCTTGTCATGATATATCAGGTTTTCCTTTCAAAATTAACTTCAACCAATTCGATGCGACTGCTAGTTTTGGGCATTCTTGAAGGCCGAAATTGCCAAGGAAGACCTCGTGGAGTGTGTTGTGAAGTTGATATGTTGAAGAAGTTGAGGAAAAATTGAAGTTAGCACATCAAAGGTCCCCTGAATTATTTTGAATTCCTTTTTTTTGACAGAATGGGATTTGGCCAGGATGGACTTGTGCCCGTACTTGACCAAGCTGGACCTGAGAAGGAGCCAGCTGCGAGCTGTCCAAGATAACAATCCAGCTTTGGAAGCCAATGTAGCCACGCATATGGCGTGCTTGATATCAATCTGAAGGATATTGAAAGTCGATATGGAGGTGTTCTAAGTCATGGGGGTAAACCCAAATCATCCAGTCATTAGATCGTTACCATGGTGACCGCTGGGGATTCCCCATGACTTAAGAGTTCGCCCCAACTGATGATCCGCCGATGTTTTCTGGAACCTCGAGGAACCGCTTGGACAACGATGCACTTGCGGATCTTCAGGCAGTTTTTGCGCCAGCACAATGGTTGTTGAACATAACTCCAATTTCACTAGGGATTTTTGGTGGATATATCTATGATATATCTATGATGTGAATTATAAAGTTTATAAACCCCTAACTGGGCACCCACCTTGTCCTGTTCCCCAAGCGCTCCGCCAGGGCTTCGTGGAACGCATCCCTGGCGTGACGACCTTGGTGAAGGATCCCGTCTCTGGGGATCTTCGTGCGCGATCCGGCAACCAGGTCCGGAGCCGATGTTTTTTCCGACCACAAAAGAGTGTCACATTGTGAAGACCTCCAGTGGCTCCTTTCTGATTTGGTCATATTTACATTTATATGATGTAAGCATATATATATACATGCATACATACATACGTTACGTTACGTTACGTTACGTTACATTGACTGACATACTGACATACTGACATACTGACATACTGACATACATACATACATACATATGTATATATGTATATTTATATTTATATTTATTTATTTATATATATATCCCCGCTGTATATCCATTGCTTTAAGACAGCCCTTCCGAAGCATGGCTCCTGCCGCAGGTTCGTTTGGTCATCCTCTTGGAGGATCAAAGTCCACCGGATCCCGAAGCACCGCCGCGCGAAGCTCAGATTCGGGGGCCCAAAAATGGATCCCCCAATCCTCATGTTCTTCCTACTGAATCATTGTTTGAACATGTTTGATACTGGGATTATTGGTTTTCCTACTTAGTACTACTTATTTGTTTCTATCATTTTGGCTGGCCACATTGAAACTGATCCTGGGATACAAGGGAGGATCATAACTTAGCTGCTTTGGAAAGATTCTGACTTATCTGTGCAACTCTCGTCTTAAGACGGACTTGTAGGATTAGATGATGAATTGCATAATTGCATACAGAAGTCTTCTCATTGACATCATTGACGAGCATGAAACAAGACTGTTCAACCCATGGCAACCCTTGGAGCCCAGCACTTCCTGAGGTCGCCGACAGCAGATCTCACAGAGGATCAAGCAGGTCGCTGCCGGCTGGGGAAATCTCGGTGACAGAGAGCAAAACCTCTTGATTCGAGGTGTTTTTGAATAAGCGTGTCAAATACTTTTTCATCAGTCAGGCATACGCCGTTAGGATGTTGGCCCTGCCATCAGTTGGGAATCCAGTAGGATCGTCTTAAAGATGACCTTGCAATCTGTGTGGTTTGAGGGTGACCCACTGGGAACGCCATCGGATAGGTCTTGCAGCAGATGGTTTCTTATCCTCGGCTGCCGGGGTTGGGCTGCCTGGATTTCACCGATCACCTCGACAGGGATATCCACAGCCATAGTGCATAAACCAGGCATCGTTCAGCAGGTGATATTTTGATGGGTGGATTCAAAAATCAAAAAGTCGTCAAAGGTTTCCCCTCTGGTAAACAAACAGTTTGCTATTGAAAATGGCCCAGTCGAAATAGTTGATTTACCCATGAAAAATTGCGTTTTTCCATCGTTTTTTCTATGTTTACCAGGCCGGGTATCTCCTGCACCAAGGTGACCTCTCAGGGCCGACTGCAGGGACCCGATGGGTCCGGAGCCCATGGACGTGCTGGATGGGGTAGCCGGGTAGCCACACAACGCGCCGCTAAGGCCCAGCGGTGGAACCACACGCACCATGGCGGTGCCGCAGAAGCCAGGCATGGATTCCCATCGGCAGCGGGTCCAAAAGTCAGACGTGAAAACGAGTGAAACATGCTGGGGATTGTTTTAAATGAATTTTTGTAGTGTCAATCTCGGGAATCATGGATCTGGTTGGTGGTTTGGAACCATGGAATTTTATGACTTTCCCATCATATTGGGAATATCATCATCCCAACTGTTACTCACTCCATCATTTTTCAGAGGGGTAGGGCTCAACCACCAACCAGAAAACAACTTGGTGGATTTTTGCGGTGCCGACTCATCGCAGGTGGTGCTGGAAAGCCCCTGGGAGATGTACTCTTCTCAGCTGAGTGTCAGATAAGCCCCTATTGATTGATTTTTCTATCGGCTTATTCTTATCGAAGGAAGTTCAGAAGTCAAACTTCCGACAATATGGACAGATGAAAAGCAGAGTAGGGCAGAGGCAGAGAGAAGAGAAAGATAAGAAGAGAGAAGATCAGAGAAGAGAAAGAGTCAGCAGAAAG
>Ga0126342_10008383_pt1 | contig 18512 bp, 15 predicted proteins | sample Cyp1metagenome_FD_92528 | JGI IMG/M metagenome (GOLD analysis project Ga0126342, IMG submission 92528) | Coral microbial communities from Lord Howe Island, Old Settlement Bay, Australia - Cyphastrea 1 metagenome | ecosystem: Host-associated > Invertebrates > Cnidaria > Coral ...
AATGATTGGTTTCAAGCTGTTTGGAGTCTATGTACCTGCTCCATAGTACAAATGACTCAATCAACAGACTTGACATGACTTGACCACTAAGACTGTTTCGCAAAACATGGCATCTGCAGCCAAGATGCAATTTTGTACTCACAGACTCTTAACTGTACGAACAGGTGGGTTATGAGCAATACACGCGGTTGGATGCAACTACATCGTTGCTGGGTCCACCAAAAGCCTCTTGGATCGCTGTGTTCCTTTTCGATCCGTTGGAAAGTGACGTAGCGAGGGGCCATGTCTGGCCACTTTGCATTCACGGCCTGGCCCTTGAAGCACCCTTGGTGACACCGCAATGCGGTGACTCTTGATGCCGGCCTTGGTGGCAAAGATCCTTTCAGGAAAGTGGAGTTGTCCAACCCCTTGGTGGCTGGTTGACTCAAAGAGGCGAATAGAAGCTGAATCAAAGAGCTTGAAATTCCATGAAATTCCTAACCAATTGAAAATGATTGGAAGCCAGGCTGCGGCAGTTCAATAGAAAATTTTCGTCCACATGCCAGTTCATTCACTGGTCATAGCATGCTTCTTCCTGGCTGATGGGTTTATGATGGAAGGATGTTGCTTGTGTGCTTCCGGTACTCTGAAGATCAAAGCCACGGCAAACTCAGCACAGTTGATGTCAGGAAACAAAGCTGAGATGCAATGAGGCTTTATAGACGTTTAAGCACAGTTGGCCGTCAAGATGAAACGATTCGTCTTCATTTCCAGCTAATCGAGCCAGCAGTTGTTCGCTGGATGCTGGAAAGGTCTGCATCAATAAGGATCTTGGTAAGTTCAAGCACCTGTCCAACGAATCGTTGGATGACAGTTCGATTCTTAGTTCAAGCGACCTGGAGCTTGCTCTGGAGGCTTGACGCATGTTGTCGCGGCGCCGTAGGTCTTCAGTAACTGGAAGTGAAAACCTGGAAGTCTAAAGAAAAGTCTAGTGAAAATCATCCCGCGGAAGTGATCAACAGAAAGGATTCTTCACCGGGCAGCCAGTTATGCTACACCTCACTCGTTGCTCGACAACCAGTTGGTTGAATTGGATCTATGTCTCGGTGTGAAATCACAGCCTTTAATCCTCAGCTGATGGATCAGGAGATGTGTGGCACAGCAAGTTGAGGTCAAGTTGAGGCCAAGTTGCAGCAGTTGAACTCAGGGGAAATATGAATAAAATTGGAAGCTGCAAAGGCTGCAAAGTGCAAGAATGCTTTTTGAGCCTGACCCTGGACACAAAACTATCCACTTGCAGATGATTTTCCCATCCAAAAAAATCAAATAGTGGATAACCATGATGATCCATTGCCACTCGACAATGAAGAGAACGAAAATGGTTTCAGCAGAAAGTGCTGCTTGCTGTCATCCAAACCTTCACCCGGAAGACAGTCTTTATTTGGTCATTCACAGGTGGTCGGTCCTCTGATTAGGTCATGGGGGTCATGGTCTACCGATACATCCCTCTGCAGCTACCATGCCCCTGCAGCATGTGTCGAGGTGTCGCTCAAGTTCCAGTTGGAAAGGTACACGTGTGAGCGCGCCACTAGAAGCACGTCGAAGGGCGAGGAACATAACTGTTGTTGCAAAGTGGCAATGGGTCAGGTGACGCCAAAATTGTTTGGGCTTCAAATGGGTCACTTGACAATGAGTGCTTTGCACATGGATCTCAACTTGAATATGGTGCAGTTAACCCCCAATTTTCAGGTTTGCAGGCAGTAGTGTGACAGTTGCCGACAAATAAACAAGCCCACAAAGGTAGAATTTGTTGAAGATCACACACCATGCATGCATCAACTCTTTGCTTGTCAGCAGCTGGAGTTATTTGGCGTTGCGAGTCAGTCTGAGTTCCACCCTGTCGCTTGGGAGTGTGGTAGACTTTTGGATTGCTTTGATGTATGCACGACCCTGAGTGACAGTTCATTGGCACTGGCCATTAATCTTGATTATGACATGCCAGAGAATTTCTTGAACATTTGTTGAACCATGCGCCTCCAAAGGCCTCAGATGTGGTGTTTCCCCATCTCATAATGATTGCAAGAGGTCGACTTGAGAGGCCCAACATCATCGTGTTCCAACAGCGGGGCCAGCATCGCGCTGGACGAGGCTGAACCTTGGGCACTGGCTGGTGGACTACCAGCATAGCCAGCATAGCCATCCCAGTCTGCCTGCCATGCTCCACAAGTTCCTTGCGATGCTAAGCACCTCGCTGAAGCCGGCTGAATCGCTTTGATTTTGCAGTGCAGCGATTTTCTACTTGCATCTCTGGCTTTTCGGAGATCTCCGGAGACCGCAGATAAGAGGCAGACTTTCCCTGGTGGCCAGGTGTTGTTTGCGCCTTGACCTGGCTCACTGCCACGGGATGCCGGCAAATTTCCCCAAGCCCAACAGCATCTGGAGCCTGAAAGATCTGAAAGCGAAATCCGCGATTGGATCCTGGGATCCCACCTACTGAAACATTGTGCACATTGCATCCCAAGGCCTGAGATTTCCAGGATATCATTTGGGAAATCTCGCCCCCGGTGGAAGCAGATTTCCATCCTGGCGTTGAAGTTTCTGGCCTTACTGGTGGACCTTCAGCCGCTTCAGCCGTTTCAGCCGCGTGAAGCGCAGCCAAGAGCCAGAAGCAGCAGGGTGAACACATGCCGCGTGCTGCATAGCGCAGGTTGCATGCTGGTAGCTGCCAGCTGCCAACTGGACACTGCGCTCTGTGGTTTAAAGATGTTTACAGGTTTTGAATCTGGATCTTTTTCAACTGTCTTCAGGTGCAGTTTTTCGGCTGCAGGGAAGTTTCAACCAGTGGAACCTGACATGAAGGCTGCAGGTTGGTTTATGGTTGTCGTGACAACCTTGGCAAAAGGCACCATGTTGTCGGCAGCCTCTTGCCTCCCAGTTCGTCAAGATGGGTCATGTGGATCTATCATCATGGCAAGGCACAGCTCAGCTTTTCGGCTCCAAGGTGTAGGTAAGGTGCAGCTCGCGCAGCTCGATGTCATGGATGTGATTGACCTCCAGTGTCAGCTGAAAATCCTGACCGGTGGCAACCGGTGGAAACATGTGCAGATCCACAGTCTAGGATCATCTAGGATTATAGGTGGATCACATCAATCCTTCATTGAAGTCATCCAACATCCCAAGTATTCCCAAGTCCTGATTTTGCTCCCTCCTGAGTCACCGGCATCCGAAGTCATTCAGAGGTCTTTCATTTCACGACATGATCCGTTGCAGTTTACACCTGGTCCTTGGTACATGCCTCTACCAATTCTCAGCCATGGGTCCCATGGGTATGGACTGGCACCAAAACGACCTGCAAAGCTTTGTCTTAGCGGCGCTTTCGCAACCGTCGCAACAAGCCAAAAGGTGTTGATCAGGAAGCCAAAGAAAGCCAACTGTGTCCGTTGTTCCTGTGTTCAGCTGGGCATTGTTGGTAGTCAAAAAGATGACGAGATATATTAACCTGAACGCAGCAGATCCCTTCGCCAGCAGTCTTTGGTGCTTGGGTTTGTTGCTTTGCATTTCCAAAGAACCCAACACTTCAAGCTGCCACATTGTTTGAAAGGATCCATGGCCCTAAAATCCAGTTGCAAGTGACTGGCAAAGGTGACCAGCGTGTCCCCTTGGTCCCCGTGTTGGGTGTTTCTGCATGGTGAAGTCCCCTTGTCTGATGGGTGCACAATGGAAGTGCGGACCTATGTAGAATTATGTAGATATGTTCATGAAAAAGAGTGGGCACAAACCTAACATATCCTAAGATTGTTGACAGGTTCACCAGCAAAGCGATGAGACGTGTCTGACGTGTCTGACGTGTCAACGAATTCCTGTGATTTTTGACTGCAAACTGCTGGAAGTTTTGGAGGTCAGAATCTTGACAGCCCTGGACTCCGCCTTGCTCCATGTTGCTGCCGGAACCATCCAGGCTGGTGGAACCAGCCAGAAGCTAGGCCGAGGCAAATGAAGCACATGAAGCCATGAAGTGATGCCAGGATCATAAGTTATAAAAGGATTTTATATGTCCCACAATGTGTCTCCAGGATGCAAAGAGCTTGCCCCATGAGAACATCACCTGCCACGATTGCCACGATGCAGATGGGATTGAGAGTCCGAAGTTGGAGTCGTGTAAAACAAAAAGAACCGGGTCCCATTTGAGCTTGACTCTACAACATCAAATGATTCAAATGCGTTCATTGGTTTGAGACTTGATCATCAATATCTTGAATAAACCAATATCACCTTAATTATCTTGATCACCTTTCACTGGAGAATTGGATCTCCAGCAGCCCAAGCAGCCCAAGCAGCCCAAACAGCCCCAGTGTCATAGCCATTCGCACCTTTCGACCACGAGTTCGGCCTCGGGTCCGGGCACGTGTCCCGGCGCCCGATCGGGTTCGGCGCGGGCGCAAGGTGAAGGCGGGAGTTGTTTCGCCCCTGGACATACATAGGTTGGATCGTGAAATGAATGGCATAGGATGGCCATTCATCAATCATCATCAATCCATCAGTTAGATCCCTGAAACATACTGACACTGCGATGAAGCAGAGCTGCTTGGAGGTGCTAAGGGATGCGGCCTTTTTGGCAACAAGAAATGATAAGAAATGCATGTTGAGGCCTATGGTCCTATGGTAGTTCACCGGAAACCAGCAGCAAATGTGGCTTCAAAACCTGGCAAGATGGTTAGTTTTGGGTTTGGTCAGGTGCAGGTGGGCTTTCTTGAGGTCAACTAGTTGAGGCCAAAACTGCTGTAGGACGCGCGTGAATATTGCAGGTCTGCACAGAGAGCCGAGAATCTCATCACGTTTGAGGAAAAATCGAGCCCTTGCTGGACTAAAGAGATGCAACTGGTGTCGGGTGCCAAGGGTGAGGTTTTATGTGATGCTGTTGGGTGGTGAAAAGTGGAATGCCTAAGAGGAAATTCGATTTGTATCCCGTAAAGCAGCGTGTTTTGTGAAAGTTTTGACAGAAAACCATAGGAACAAGGGCAAGTTGAGCTATGGTAGCTCTATGCCCAGGTATGGACGAGTCTGGCGGAGTGGTTAAAGCATTCCTTACTTGAGCTGATGAGGAAACCTTGTGGGCCAAGTGCTGTTTGGACTCTACCCATCAGATCAGGAAAACCACTGAAAACCACATGGAAGCAGTGAAGGCATGTTTTTTGAATCTGCGAGGCCAAAGAGAGGCGGTTTGCCCTTCCATTTCATCCATTTCGTCCATTTCAGACGTGTCACCTGTTCGTCAAAGATCTTGACCAGATTTGCATTGATGTTGCAACCAGAGTGATGCGGGAGATTCAAAGATCTTCCAACCTGACCCTTTATTTTCTCATCTTTTTTTTTTTGATTCAGGACAGGTTGAGTGGCGCCCCAGCCTGCCCAACAGAGTGTGCTTCTATCTCACTTGGCCAAGTGAGATCGTTGACAGGACGTGCCAGTGGTTGGTTCGTGCAGGAGAAAAAGACCCGGAGCTTCCCATTGGTGACCAGAGGGTACAGCATGGCAATCAACACTGGTTGTTTTCCTTAAGATGTGAAACACAGAGGGCTGGGGACATTTTTTTAAAGCTTTACCCCGCATCCCTCACAGCGTGGCACTCAGCTGTTGGGTTTCCTTGTGCAGCTGAGATCCTGATTGCTTCTCGCCGTGTTGCACAGTGCACCGCATGCCCAACATTGTGCTGCTATAAGCACCACCAGCACCAGCACAGCTGCCAGCCATCGGCCTGCTGATCTGTGGACTTGGTCATCGGAGTCATCGGCCACATCAAAAAGTTGATGGAGCTCAATCCTGCCATCTGCTGAATTCCAGCGTCCAGGAGCTCAATCCTCGGTGAGGGACTTGGATGACTTGGCAGAGGTGCTGCAGGTGCTGCACAGCCATAGCGATACGGCCTGATGGCGGCCCCGGTTCCACAGGCAATCCCCAAGATCCCCAAGATTTCCAGAGATCCCCAAGATTTCTGGTCCGAAGCCGCCGATGTGGTGAACCAGTGAGATTTTGGCCGGTGAATTTCAGTGTCGTTGGTGTAGGAATCCATTAAAAAAATGCCTGGAATGTGATAAACCGTTCAGCAAAGATAAAATGTCTCATGCACAAGAGGCGGCCTGAGCTTCTTCAACATTGCGCTTTCCGTGCTTTCCCACACGAGCCAGGACAGCCATGACGTAGGACTCCTTGGAAATGCAGGTTGCCTTGAGGGTTTGGGGCTGCAAGGATTTCAGCCACAGTTGACCCTTGAAACTCGATTGTTTGACATCATCATTGGGGCTAAGGCTGCAGTCGCCCTCAAATTTTGCGGATCTTTCTGCAGAGCTTCTGTCAGAAATGTTTGAACTTGTCCCATCCAGCAGTGGAAAAAAACCTTGCAACTCCGGTGAGAGAAAATATCTGGAAGGATATAGAGAAAAACTTCTCACGTTAATCCAGATAGTGCAGCTTTTGGTGCAAAAAGCCAGCAGACTTCACCAGATAAGGCCCAGAGCTCACTCAAACTTGCAAGAGTTCAAAGCTTCGTCACCGGATCCACATGCAAAAGAAACGAAGTCTCTGAAGACATGGGTGGCCATGGGCTTCTTCCATCAATATCCAGATCCCTTGGGTGAGCAGATGATGAAATTCTCCACCTAGACTTGCTGTCCTTCAGCCCTGTTCACTGCATGCGGTTCATCAAGTGACCAGTCCAGTCACCCGTCCATTCGATGTTGATCTGATTTCCAAGGTGAAAGTCATATTCTTCGGGCAGCGTTCCAAAGTGATTCTGACGCTTCGGCATGAGGTCAGGTCCAGCTGTAAAGCTATCCGCCCTCTGTTGCCTCTATAACCAAATGCCATGTTGGTCGATGTAGGCTACGCCCAATGTTAGCCTCACCCATGTGATACTTTGTTTATCTCTTTGTTTCAATCCAGCTTGCATTTCAGAGAGCAGAAGCAGAATCTTCCGTCTGGGTGTCGCAAAGATTCGCTGAGGTGCCAATGAGGTCTATCGAAGTGATGGAATCTATGGAATGTTTCTAGAATCTATGGAATCCAAGGAAAAGAAGGAAACAATGGTGAGAAAATGATGAGAAAAACCAAGAGTATTTTGCATCCCCAGAAGCATCTTCCACGGGACTTCACGGATTTGGCGCTGGCTACAGCCAGGTGGGGCGCTTTTACTCCCAGTTTTTCAGTCTTTGGGAGTGGCACAGGTTGAGATTTGAGATTTTGCATCAGCAAATACAGTGGAAATCGTTAGTTCACGTGATGCAAATCAGGTCTTAGCTATCACTCCAAGCGTTTCAACACATTTGACTCTTGGTTCATGCTGAAAGCTCAAGGGTGCCTGGATTCAACAAGGCCTTGCTGGCCTCGGCCTCTCCGGAGCTGATCAGTCATGAGAACTGGATTCCAGAGATCGACTCAAAAAAGTCCAAAAAGTCCTCCAAACGGTTTTTGAAGGCCCCAATCCGACCTCGCCACAGCTGATGCCCCTCCAGCTGATGCCCTTTGCCGAAGCACAACACGTTCAACACGTGTTGGTCCGCCCGGTTCGTTCCATGTGTTCCATGTGTTCCATGACATGGGTCCGACAGCGGATCTGTGCCGAGGCAGTGCCAGCTGTTTCCAAGCGCCACATCGTGAACGGCCACAGATTTTCCGCACGACAGCATGGACACCTGTGAAGCTGATGCATCTGCCATTGCCGCTCCTTTGCCACAGAATTCCAGTGCACTAACTGGAGAGAGCAAGTTTGCATCTTGAAGGGACTCGTGAAATCTTGTGAAAACGTGATCCAAGCTCGAGATTCGGCATTGATGTGGGAAATCTATGCACGAAAGGCATCAGAAATGAAGATAATGAAGATGTGTCGCTTTTTTCATCAGTTGCAACAAGGCTCTGAAGAGGTTTGGCTTGGCATCCCAGACCGGTGGTGGATCAATGACATGCTTGGATTGAACTCCGATGCGGCTGTGCTTTGTCCGTTTTTGGCATGATGGAGACAGTTTCAGAGCGCCAGATGGCTAGCCAGATCGGAAGTGTCAGCAGATGTCAGCAGCAAATAAGTTTCCAGATTTTATATCCACTCCAAGCTCCTTGGGGAGCTCGCTCTCCCTGTGCACTGCGCAGGTTGGTTGCACATACTTGAGGTGCCCCACAGAGAATGATCGGTCATAGATTGGTTTGATCAATGCAGAGACATTTTTGTGTCGTGTGGAGAGGACGATTCGCTGCACCAGCCTTTTTCCAGCATGTTTGGTCTCACTCTTGAACAACTACCGACACTGCGAACGCTTTGTAATAGACCCTGTTGCCACCCCGCAGTTGGGATTCTGAGATTTTTCAAGCCAGCCTAGTCAGCCTAGTTGACTCAGTTGGCTCAACGATGTCGACGCAGTCATTTCGATCCTGAAATCTTGTGATGCGGATCTCCGCGTTCTGGTCTTTGCTCTTTGGTGTTGCCTATTGTTGCCTGCTCCATCTCTTTCGTCCTCAGGGGCCACCCTGCATAAGTTGAAACGACGACATCTCACATGACCTGTTCTGCATCAGTGATGCTCGGAGCCCAGGTGAGACATCTCGACACCAAACCAGACCCCAACATTTGACGCCCGGAAGTTTGTGAACAAGGCCACCAATGCTGGTCACTGCATGATGAAAATCCGCCCAGCCCGCTGTTAATGAACTGTGCCCATTGCAGGTGCTCCAGAGTTGCCAGTGAAGTGTTGAACCGAGCCAGAGGTTGTGGTGTACGCACACACCGAAGGTTTTTTCGGACTGGATTGGCTGTGTAGAGAGTTCCAAGAGTTCGGTTCAGATGTCTGTGTCATTTTTTTTGCGAGGTTGCATCCAACTGCACAATTGCCCAAACTGCCACATGAAAAATGTCTTGTCCCTCTGCCCAATCTCTAACCACAAAGCTGGGTCGCTATAGGTTTTTGATAACTTGTTGACCATCTAATGATAAGCTTGCGACCATGCTGTCAAATCTTTAGTGGCTGTGACAAGCTAATCACCCACAGGGTTGACGTAACACTGCACCGTGGGTTGGCACAGACACCATTTGCCATTCTTTTCAGAGCTCCAGCTTGAGTGTTTCACTCTAAGTCTAAGTACAGCTCTTAAGTTTCATAATTTACTTCGATGTGAAGAGAGATGTTGATATAATTGTTGATAGTTGATAGATCCCCAAAGCGACAGAGAGAAAGAAACGAAAGAAACTCCCATATGCTCCAGGTGCCTCTGAAAGACACACCTGGGCGCCAAACAATCTGGCGATCGCTTAGCTGACAGGTGGAGATTACAAAAACATAACTTGCAAAAAAATAAGATCCACCTGGCAAGCTTAAACTTTGTTTGAGCGTGCCACTTGAAATTTATCCCTTTGAAATGGTCAACGCTGCCGGCGTTGAACTACAAACCCTGAGGCGGCTGGGCTCGGCTCTGCTGCAACGTTCAAGAAAAAGGGGGGGAAGCTTCAACACTGGGGCGGTTGATGAGGATGGGGTGCATGAAGGGCTCCCCCCAATAGTGATTTGGTTTATAGTGCTTGATAAACCTATTGTGGGTATTTCTGCGTAAATCCTAATTAGCTTAGTTATAGATCAACTTTCTAATTTTTGTTTACTATCAGGTGGCCAATGGAACAACGTACTGTAATTCTTGGAGTAGATGTTGCCGGAATTGACAAATCGATGCGTAAAATGCCACTTACAACGATTTGCCATGTGGGTTTGTCTACCCCCAAGTTCGGCCCGTTTTCACAAGAAAATGATGATACCGAAACTATGACTACTATGAATGACTATGAGATTTTGGACTGTTCCATGGTTTTCCCAACATTTTGAGACAACCCCCAGGTACGGTATCATTGGGTCAGGAGCACGGCTTAAAAATGGCCGCCCGGATCCGGCTCTGGATGTTTTGGTGCAGCCATCGCCTTTTCAGTCTTAGCTAGAGTTGAAGGAAAGAGAGTTTCCAATCGGTCATGTTGTGCGTTTGCTGCGATGGGTGCCTCGATCCAATGGGACCCAGATTAGGGATGCCCAAGAAAACAGGTGGTAAACATGCAGCTGGTTGGTGGTTTGGAACATGATTTTTATATACTTTTATGACTTTCCATATGTTGGGAAGAATCATCCCAACTGACGAAGTCATATTTTTCAGAGGGGTAGGTCAACCACCAACCAGGCAGTCTATGAGAGAACTCCTTGGAGTCCCGCTTCTGCCCATCACCAACGTAGCGGTCCAGTTGCAATCTGTCAGTGTCGGATTGGATCATTTCCCTTGACTGTTTCACTGTGGAAAAAAAAAAACACAACCAGGCAACTGAAGCTATGTTTTAAAACATATTGAAAAGGATGGCTATTTTTTTGGTTGTTTTGTTTCTCCGTTTTTGGCAAAAATTGGATTTCTGTTTCCCTGCTTCTTTGCTTTTCTATTTCCCGGTTTTTTGCTTTTCTGCTTTCTGCTTTTCCTTGCTTCTGCTTTTATGCTTCTTTGCTTGACCCATAGAGGAAAAGCGAGTGCGGTCACTTGCGTGATGGTTTTGGTGGTTCATTAGGGCCCCTCCTCTTCCACTTCACAACCACCTTGGCGACCTCGCTTTTCTATTGTTCTATTGGAATTTCCTGGCCTCAGGATCCTACCAACCTCTTTTGAGACTATCTATCTATCAATCTATCTATCTATCTATCTATCTATCTATATATATATCATACAGTATATATATATATAGATGTGCACTTTTGCAATGGAACTCCATATTTCTTTCCGCTAGGAAAGCTGAAGGGCCAGTGGAGGAGGTTGCAGCGCTACCAACTTTGGCAGATGCAGAAAAGGTATCAAGTTTCAAGGCTTGGGGTTCGGGTGGCCGTGATGCCATTTTAGGGGTCGGGTGCAGCCTGAAAAACATGGTTAAAACGATGGGATTTCACAGGGAAAATGTGGGATTTTTGGGGGGATTTCATGAGGATCTTTCATGGGATCATGGGATTTCACCAACGAAAATGGGAGATGAACCAATGACATAATTGAATTAGGGGTACATCACCTATTTCAGACACCAATTTTGACCCATGGATTAGTGTTTCCTTTAGGAGTAGCATTTTTTTTGGACGTATATAAAAGGTCCGGTACTTTTAGTTACAACAGCTACTACATTGCCAAACCAATGATTCCGCAATGTACATTATATTATATAGTTAACAACAATAAGTACTAATGCTCGAGTATTTGGAGATTGATAAAAATTTATTCGTCCTGAAACCATGATTTCCACGACGGGTACCGGGGACTGTACGTTCCAAGTAGCCATTGCCTTAAGCAATTGAACTCCATCATGGATGGTTATATTCCCATGAATTTTACATGGATTGGCAGCTTGGCCGTTGCCTTGTGGCTACGATCATTGAGATGGTGAAGAATGGAGATGGAGTGTATCTTCTTGGTGGTTCTGATTTTATAGATATAGATATTTCAATGATATTTATATAGGGACTAACTGTGGATAAGAGATATAAATATAGATGATATGACATGGTTATTGAATGTTATTGATATGATGAAACATATCATATATTAGTCTATTTTAATGTATTTTACACATGCCGAGACTTCGAGGCCAAAAGCGTTCCCGCTGTTGCCGCGGGTGCAGTGTTTACCTTCAAGCTGCCCGATGGTTCTGTGAAGGAGGTGCCTGATGAGGATGTATATTTTCACAGCCATTCCATACTATTCCGTACTATTCCATACTATTCCATACTAGTCAATACTATTCCATACTATTCCATACTATTCCAATGAATCATACAATATTGTTCTATGAGAAACATACTTGATATACAACAGTTAGTAATGCACTGGTATACAACATAGTAGCATAGCATATATTGTGTTGCACTTGCACTTTAGAAAATCACAGCTGCAATATACAATATATATATAATATATACATCAAATATGCGATGTGAATATATAAACATATACAACAACTATTTTCCGCTGGGTACGAATTGAAGATCTCAAAACTGGGATGGGTGCCATGCACGATTTGGCGTTAATTGTGAGCGGGGGATGACCGTAGCTACTTCACTGGCTCCATGGAGTGTTTTAATAGGGAACATTTCTGGTTTATTAATATATTTAAACATTAAACAATGGCATTCTGATAACTTTAATTACTTTATTGATGTTTAACTTGGGCAAATGGCATTTATTCTAACATATTTCTCATTACGTCTAACACAATATGAATTCTCGCGTTTCTCTCAGACTTTATGCGTTCAGAAACGTATTGAAATGTTATAAACCTTCACAGCCGATGGACATCCATTGGTGATCTTGATAGACGGGTTAAGAGGGATACCATCAGGATTAGTCATGCATATGGCCAACCACGTTGATGGTGGGAATCTGCGTTTGTACGTCTCAAGTGAGACTGAGTTTTTCTTTGTATTTTTTGTTGAATTTCCTCGTTGAATCAGTAGCCACATGACCCAAGCCCCACACATAATGCCGAAGATTCAGGAAACGATCGATTTGAAAAACTAATAAGGTTTGTGCCGATGATATGACCAGCAACAGGCCCACAATGTTGGGGTTATTAGAGGGTGTCACCATCGCTTTACCGTTATACCACAAAAGTTTGCATATGACCTTTGTAATTTACGGTATATATATATATACATATATATATATACCCACTTATTGAGTGGAACTAGTACCCACTCAAACTGGCGTTGCAGACGGGACCAGAAGCCTTCTGGAACCATGCCCATCGGAGTATGGCTCGAAATTATGAATCCTTAATTTGGGTTTGCTTGAGTGGCACATTCCAATGGTTCAGAACATCATAGAACATCATGTTCCCCGTGGAAATAGTGAAGTAGTATGAGATAGTGGGGGTATGCACTTACCCTCTGGTAAATAAACATAGACCCTGAAAATCACTAATTTTTAATGGAAACTAGTCTTCCAACCCCTATCCGCCAGGGTCTATGTTTATTTACCAGAGGGTATCTTGCCTTTTTTTGCCAAGTTTCTGGTGTTTCGAAAATGGCGCCAGGTGGATTTTCAGCAAAAGCCATTGGGCTTGGATTTCAGCAAGTCGATTCCAATGATGGTGAAAGCCGCTGCTTGGCTGTCAGGACCACCCCCACCATCTGGTTATTTAACATAGCCATGGAAAATCCCTTATAAATGGAGGTTTGTAGCCGGGAAAAACATCTATAAGTGTGTTATTTTCCATGGCTATGTTAAATAACCAGATGGTATGTGTTTTTTGAGTAAAAGAAGTAAGAAAAGGCAGATGAACTGATCATTGTTGAGCGACAAAAAAGATCAAAAAAGTGTAGCTGTTGCGTTTGTCACTCTTGGTGATATAGGTGGTTGGATCCATCCCCGATGAGGTGAAGAAGGATTCGGTCGCGGAGGAAGCCAACATCCAACCCAAATGGATGGTGACGCATGTGAAAGGCGCGCGCCGCGCTTGGTGTTTTGAGACGGTTTTGTAGCGTGCTTTCATGAGGATTTTCTGGGGTTTTAATATGTTTTAATGGGATCTTCCGGGAATTGTATTATAATGTACTATATACCATCTCATATCATATCCAACATAGCCATGGAAACCATGGACAGTTTGAAAAGAAAGAGGTGAGTCATCGAAGCAAATGGGTAATTTCATTGTCCAATGGTGCCAAATTACACCAGAGATTGCCAGAGGATAGTTGGACCACCGGGCCCAGTAGCATGGAAATCGTGTGAACCAGGTGTTGTGATGCCATGCCCAGCGAGTGTAGACTCTATTCGTATAGCGACCCCATGTGACCGATGGTTGTGGCGGAAATCTGTTATCCCTAAATGGCCGAAGTACTCTTTGGGAAATCTCGTCATGTTCGGAATCGTCATGAGTTGTTCCTTTTTTCGTCATGAATGTCTAGACATGTGTTTTTTTTACGTCATCCAGCTGATCCCTTGGGATTTCGGTATTCTGATTAGGTGAAGAGATGCCCAATGATCTCAAGGAGGCAATGACCACCATCTTGAAAGCCGTGAAGGATCTTCCACAGCGATGATCAGCGTAAAGAAACCCTTGACCCCCACATGTTGGGGTCGATAGTGCCATTCAAGATACTGGGCTGTGACATGCTGTGACGGCAGCGGGTCAACCCAGGTAGTTTCAAAGACGGGGAAACCTCTCCTGAGGAGTGTTACACTCACGGTTTTTTTGGCAGGTTGGCAAGGTTCACTCTTTAGCAGATGCACATCTGCAGATTCGATCTCCAACATAATAAAATTGTGGACAGGATGGCTCTGAAGAAAAAGATCGACGTGACAGATTTGGGTGTTCTGCAAGGTCCACAGGTCCACAGGTCCACAGCCAACCGATGAACCTTCCAAACGCCAGACTCTTTTGCAAAAAGACACTTGAATGACAATGCACTGCGCAGAAAGCTGCCGAAAAGAAAAGGCGGACCGGCCATTTCAGTGCTAACGGCATGGATGGGAACATTAGGGAATATCCCGATGTCAATGGAAGGTTAAATTGGTAATTGGTAAAATGGATTAAAAAAAACTCATGAGCCTGTAGAATTATTTGGAAACTCTGGGCCATTATGTTGAGTGGCCATTGAAGGTCAAGGGAGGTGTTCCTCGACAGCTTGGGTAAATACTATAAGAATGATTGGTTTTGTAGGTCCCTTGGTGCCTCACTTTAGCATACTTTAGCCATAGCCATTTGACAGCTTCGCATGGTTCGCTACAGATCGAGGGATTTCTGTGGAAATCCCGTGCAAGACCGAAAGTGAAAGTGACACTTTCCTCTGTTTTACTGTAGCCGGCCACACAACAATGTAAATGCATTGACCTACAATGTTCTTACATTGGCTTGTCCCAACTTTTGGCAATTCCGCAAAAGAAATGAAATTAGTAAGAGTGCTAAATATTGATGATAAGGACAACAAATCATAACAAATCTGATATTTCTTGTACAATTGCCCCTTTTTGTTGTTTTTTTGACGACGATTCAAAGTTCGTGATTGAACTTTGCGGGTTCTGAGCGATGGCCATGGATGGCCCTGCCATGGACAGAGACGTTAAAGCTCTGCAGTCAGGCGGCTGGAGAATCCGGATTCCCCAACGTGCACCGTGCCAAGTTGGTGCAACGATTGACTAACGATTGGCTAAAAATGGTAGATTTGATAGATATATAATGATATTATATATATATACGTGTATATATATATACTAGATATGTCTGTAGCATTCCAGAGCATTCTATCTAGTTAGTTATAAGCCAACTTATAACAGGGGCAGACCATTGTACTGTCAAATACCCCCCAATAGGGTACAAAAATTGAATAGGTCGATAGATCCATTACCAAATCAGGGTTTGTATGGTTACGAGGGTTCCGGGATTACCAATAAACTGGATGGGTATTTAAAAAACCTGACAAGATGCGGGGTTGAATCCCATCAAGAATATGGTAAGAATATGGATATACAACTAACAATGAATATCAATAACTGCTTAATAGTGGAAATATCATGGGATGTAACTGGGTGAAGTGACAGGATGGCTACTTTGGTCCAACTAACCAGCTAAAGATTTAGTTTTTGATGGGTAACAAGACTCACTCTTTGGGAAACCAAGATAGAAGGGTAAGACCTGTTCCATCAAAAATGCTCCTGCTCATGGTTTGTCCATTTCCAAGTTGGTTTCCCAGATGGTATTCACCCTCCAATTCGTTCTATTCAATCTGGAAATCCATGGTTGTAGTGGATTTGTCATGGGGTCCGATCTAGTAATATGTAGTAAGTGGTTTGGAAGTGGCACAAGGGGATATCAACCATATTATAGCAACATTGTTCTGGTTACAACTCACTATGGTTGCACATTGCTTATAAACATGCACAACACATGGGTTGCAACCCCAAAACATATACGTGGAGGCAAAGTTGCCGCGCTTGAAGCCTTGAAGGGCAGGAAAAATGAGCAGTCAGATGATGATGTAAGTATACATAATATATATTATATTTAATATAATTTAATACAGTATAATATAAACATATGATATATATATATATATATATCATATATATCATATATACATATACATATTACATATACACAATACATTTTAAATGTAGTCACACTAATCTAATATAGCGCAAGGTTGCTAGCCACCATTCTACTCGGCACGCGAGGCCATCAGCGAGTATGGCTTCAGGGGTCAGTGGCGCGAATCCACCAGTGTTTTGGCCGTGCGGAGCCAAGATGGTACTGGGAATCTGGGTCGATCTGGGTCGATCGGTTCCCTTTGGTATGGTGATTTACTGGTGGTTTAATGGGATCTAATGGGATCTAATGGGATCTAATGGGATTTAATGGGATTTAATGGGATTTCAAAAAGATTGGAAATGAAGATGCTGAGATTTAATGGGAATATACTGAGGGATATGTGATGATATGTGTTTGTTGTTCAATTCTTATTTAGTGGGATGTTAATGGGATGTTATCGGGACTTTAATGGGAATATAATGGTTATCAATGGTTGTATAATGGTCGTATAATGGTTGTATAATGGTAAACCCAATAATAAAGCATTCCCAAGTGGGGTTTACGAACTTGGGAATATAATTGGAGGGCAGTGTTCCCGTAGCAAGTGCCTTTTGTTTCACCACTTTTTTGATGTCACTTGATTTCATTGTTCCATTTTCTTGATTTTCTTGGAGGGTCCTTTGTTAAAGATATATCTATGACATCTAAACAGGCAATGGCCACATGATTTCAACCTCAAAACTGCAACTTAGGTCGCCAGAGAGGAGGGTATCGCGTTGGATCTACCGCAACTTGGAGGCGAACTTGTAAGGAGAACGTGGTGATTTCGTAGCAGGTGGTTTTTTCGGAGGAGGGCAAAATAGTCCGGTAGAAAAGCTATGAAATGGGGATAGCACCAATCAAAATAGTTGTAATCTACCAACATGATGGAGGAGGAAGCCAACAATAAGTTGATTTATCCAACACAATTGTGGAATTGAGCCTCGGATGAATGAGATTTGAGCCTATTGAGAATGCGCATATATCTACAGCCCAAAGAATAATTTGCTGGAATCTCATGACCAGAAGAAAGGTAAAATCATGTTTGAAACCATGTTCGTTGGCTCCATTTTTAAAAAAATTGCCGGTATGGTTCAAAAACAATTCGCCCGCAGAATAATCCAGAAGTGGATGGTTTCACAGCAGAAACTTTCTGAAACCAACCAACCTTGTGGATCGATCTAGCATGATCTAACCTCCCAAGAGAATGATAGAAACTTTTGTGATGTTGTTTACGGGCGTACCTGGGTTTGTTACCCAGAAAATGCCCTTAAATCTTACATTGAAATTCCCATGAAATCCCCATTTCATCCTGTGAAATATGGAAATCACCATAGCCGCCATGCTGGTGACTGCGATCCTGCGATCCCCACAGGGCAGATGCTGATCCTGTCGAACATGACCATGGAATACCATGGATTTCATCTGAAAAAACTTGGGGTAAAAACCACAACTGAATCGTGATGAAGTTATGCCGCATATGCCGCATATGCCGCATATCAGAGCGTTTTACATTGACCATTGAGCAGTAGGACTCATGGTTCTTCCGGTTCTTCCGTTTAACTCATGGCATCCACTGGCAAAAAAGTCCACTTCACTAGTCACTAGTAGAATTGCCATTAAAAAGGGGGTTACCATCTCATTTTCAGACATCATGGTAAAATTCCACCCTGTACATCATCATTTGATATACTTTGTCTATTGAGACAGAAGATCAGTGCAACTGGAACTTGGCAATTTGTTCACCTCGGATAGCATCGAATAGCCCGGGGTTCCTGGAGTGCCTATCCAAGATGCACATCCAAGCGCTACACTCTGACATCGACCCGAGGGTGGAGTCGAGATGTTTGCAGGGCACGGATCATTTTAAAATATTTTAAAGCTGTATCTTGAATCCCAAACAAGCACTTTTTGCATGTTTCAAGGAGCGACAAGATTGCGTCATGGCTGTTTCATATTGGAAAAACCTCCAAAATCACTGGCAGCAGTCGACCCAGATCTCTGGTCTGGGTCGTCACGAGTTCAGAGTTCGTATTCCGCCCCGTTTTTCTCGAAAAGATTGGTCCAAGAAACATGGAATCATCCATCCGGGATAATATTGTTCCATGATGTTCCATATTGTTCCATGGATTTAGGTTCCAACCTGTGACCCACAGCGCTTTTTTGGTGCTGTGGCTCCACCAAGGCTGTACCGGAAAGCCATCAACGCATGCAGAGAGAATCGCCAATGGAGGTCTTGCTCCGAGATTCTGCGATCCCTGCGACATCTCGAGGGACAAGGTTGATCTGCAGCCTAACAGGGGGTAGCGGGTAGCCCTGTTGGTTTTTCCCCACCTGCCAGGTGAGGGTTGTTAGATTTTATGTCAGTTGCCTCCTCGTCCTCCTCCTCCTTCTCCTCCTCCTCCGCCTCCTCCTGCCTCGTCCT
>Ga0126342_10008384_pt1 | contig 18511 bp, 14 predicted proteins | sample Cyp1metagenome_FD_92528 | JGI IMG/M metagenome (GOLD analysis project Ga0126342, IMG submission 92528) | Coral microbial communities from Lord Howe Island, Old Settlement Bay, Australia - Cyphastrea 1 metagenome | ecosystem: Host-associated > Invertebrates > Cnidaria > Coral ...
AGTGAGTGAGTGTGTGTGTGTGTAAGTGAGTGTGTGTGTGTGAGTGAGTGAGTGAGTGAGTGAGTGTGAGTGAATGTGTGTGTGTGAGTGAGTGTGAGTGAGGAGGACAGGCGAGCGAGGAGGAGGAGGAGGAGGCGGAGGCGGAGTGAGTGTGAGTGACGAGGACAGGCGGGCGAGGAGGAGGAGGAGGCGGAGGCGGCGGCGGATACAGAACTAAAAACAAAAACCCCACACGTCAATGTGGGGAAAAAATATAGACACATGACCGGGCTCTCTGCCGAGTTGCAAAATCCAAAATGTCCCTCAAAAGAAAATTTCAGAGCAAAAAATGATGATAAACGAGAATCAACAAGCAATACAACGGCATAAATCTGCCAAGTTTCAATCATAAATGAGAATTTCCAAGTCCAAAACAGTCTTCTGGGACTCTTCCATGAACTGCAATAGCTCTGCCCCACTGCCGCTCTGCCCATACACTGCGACCAGTCGGCACGGGATCCTCGGTGGAGAACAAGGCCCGGGCCTAGTAGGAATCAACCTGGGAAATACCAATGTTTAACGTGGTTTATGGTCAACATAAAATGTGCTTGGACGGAACATGTTTGAACATCATGTTTCAACTGCAAAATGTAAACAACTGGAACTGCCAATAGCAGCCATGAACCAAGCAAGGTAAGACAAAACAAGTCCGTAGGAGTCTAACACTAGTGCACCCCAAAATCCCATGTTCATCATCATGTTCCAAACATGCAATTTTGAGATACCACTCCAGTTTGAGACAAACCATCTTGATGCAATTCCTTCTGCATCCCCCCAACCAAAACATTGCATCTTGTAGCGGAGACTCTTCACCCTATCCTCCTCCGGTGCAAACGCATTGTGGTCAGCGAAGGCGCCTTCGTTGATCCTGCGCGCAGTGAACCTGTGAAACCTGGACATTGTTAGCCCAGTCGCCATGGAGAAAACCCTGAAGGGTAGGCGCGTATGGAAAATCGAGAGCCAATTTGAAATCTGACGTCCTTGGCCAATCTTGACAGCCTACGTAATCCCACTAAATTTGCTAAGTATATATGCATATATATATCATTTCCTATGCATTATCACACATGATCCTCTCTCATGCCATGGGTTTATCATCAGATGATCCCAACTGCCCGAGTCCCCTTCCCGATATTGATTTCCTATGAAAACCATCATTGTATATTTCATTCATGTTCATTCATTCAATATTTTTACACAATGACATTCTGTATGTGGTTGATATCTATCATCTGTGATCATGATTTATTACTATTTTTCATTCTCAGATCCATGATATACTGTGTACATGTACACGTGTACAATTTCACTAATTTCATGTATAGTCTGTATTAAATTGTAACAACTATAAACCATGTCTTTTCAAAAATAAAACGTAGTTACATCAGTTACATCATAAATAATTTTAATGTGAAAAACATGTTATCAGCAACCACTGTTGGATATATATATATATATATAAGTCAGAGTCATAGTTTAAACATCAACCCCTGGTGACCCGTCCTGGTGATCAACAGGAAGCCGCTGCCACTGGTCAGCGCTTGGATCCCCAGCGGCCGCCATGGCCTGCGCGCGAGGCGGAGCATGTGGCGTCGGGGCCGCTGGACGATCAACGTCACGGCGCCCTGGGCGCTGTGGAGACGCTCCACCATATCCGCACCCTTGGCGGGTTTCCTGAGGCAAAATCGATGGAAGAAGATCTTTGGAACACACGGACAAAAGTCAAAAACGTGGGAACATCAATGAGAAATATGGGAACATCAATGGAACATTTGGAAAAAATGGAAAAAGTATGAAAATGTGGGAAGATCCGTGTCAAATATGTCAGCTTGGGATAACTGGGCAAATGTATGGAACATAGTTGGTAAAATCTATGAACAATTGAATCTAGAAATTGTGCGGAAAGCCTGGATTTGATGACTGGACTTGACCGGCAATCTGAGATGGAAACTTGGGGGGCAAAATTGTTTGAGAATTGTGGGGCTTCGCACACGGGCCCAAGGGTTGCTGTTGTTTTCCAGAATGTCCATGTTTGCTTTGTTGTTGTTGTTGTTGTTGATCCCCCTGCAGTTTTTTCCCAGTCCCGTAGTGACCAAAAATCGTCAAATAGGTGCCGTTTTCACGTTTTTTGAAGCTCTCGGCACAAAAAAACACCGTAAATACCAAAGTTTTAGCGCCTTGGAAACCCAAAACCACAGTATTTACGATGTGTTTTGCCTTTGGTATAGCAAAATCAGGGTATTTACGGTGTTGTTTGACCAGTGCCAGCAAAAACACTGGTATTTACATGTATTTGCGCAATTTTCATCAATTTTCAACATTTTGCAAGAAATACTTTTTCCATGCCAAAGGCACAAAAACACTGTAAATTACAGTGTGTTGCGGCCTTCGGACCGCATCAAAACAATACAAATCTACCAAAAAGTCACCTTAGCAGCAGCCCCATGTTTATTCGTGTTACGCAGCCCGAAAACGTGGAAGCTTCAACCGGAGTCAAGGATTTTTGAGGGGTCGGCGAGTCGGCGGCATGAACGGCAGCCAGATCTGCAATGCTGCAGCGACTTGAAGAGTTTCCTTGAATGGTGAGCTACCATCGGCAAGCTGCAAAGGCATTGTTGAATTTGGGGGCTTGAGCGTAAAGGCTTGGACGGCTGTGGCTGTGGCCTCCGCCATAACTATGGATGTTGTCCATGCCTAATCTGCAATCTGTATTTCAGCCGCGACGCTGCGGCCATCCCATCGCAATACCCCGTCCGACCTTCACCCGCATGGTGTTTCGACATGGCGGGCCCACAGTGTTGGACCTCTGCCTGGGCCCGAATCATTCTTTACTTGGCGTTCAGCTGTGATGGCCTTCCGCCACAATATACCCCGTCGAGCCTTCACTCGCATGGTGTTTCGGCGTGGCGGATCTAAATGACTCCGGTCACTCGCATGGTGTTTCAGCGTGGCAGGTCCGGCGTTTTGGACCTCTGCCTGGGCCCAAATCTTTCTTTACTTGTTTTTAGCTGTGATGGCCTTCCGCCACAATATACCCCGTCGAGCCTTCACTCGCATGGTGTTTCGGCGTGGCGGGTACAAATGACCCGGTCACTCGCATGGTGTTTCAGCGTGGCGGGTCCGGCGTTTTGGACCTCGCCTGGGCCCAAATCTTTCTTTTTTGGCCTTCAGCTGTGACGCCGCGGCCCTCCGCATATCATAAATGGAAAATGTGAAAATAATAGGGTTAACATGCTTGATTTTGACTATTTCAGGGTTCTCTAACGGAAAATGGAACTACACAGGAAGAATGGAGATACAATGACAATATGATTTCGATAAAATGGTCACGGAAATGGCCATATCCTGGATCATACCCAACAATCTGATATTTAGATGCCTCTTACATGGGGTGCCCCCCTCAAGGGGGTCGGCGCAGTCCAAGTGGCTCATCATTGAAGACCATGAGCCGGTCATACTGACCTCAGGCGCAGTGCTGACTATCTGCATGTGTATCCCATTCAGTCTGTTGCTTATAGCCTTTATAAACGATACCATATATATATAAATGAATATATGTAAGCCATAAAAAATACGAAATCCATACATGTATAATATGCAGCAAACGGACCGATGGAAGGAACAGCGTATGTTTCGATTGGTTTGGATATAGTATTCAAGCAAGAATGACTTGTGCACCGTATTTTATGAAGAACATACGCTAAAATAATAAGCAATCAGGAACCAAAAAATATTTGCACATGAATATCCAAACAAAACTATAGTGCCGCCTCATACCGAAGAGGAAAAAACACTAGACCCAGATGAATTATCAACCGCCAATACAAAACTTCTGAACAACTATTTTTGGCAAATGGTAAAATATCTATCTGTCGATCTATCTATCTACAGATCTATGTATGCATCGGTTTGTCTAATCTAAACTAATGTATCGAATCTATATAATTAATGTAATCTAATCCAATTAATCGATCATCTAACTATATCTATCTATCCATATCTATCTATCGATCTGTCTGTCTGTCTATCTATCCATCCATCTATCTATCTATGCATGCTGGGGCATCACAGATGTATGTAACTGGGTCATAAAATGGTTGCTACCCACTTAACTAATATGGTTGGGTATGGTTGGGTGATCTTGGGGGTACGTTCGAACTTTTAAACAACACAAAGCTGACTTGTAAATCTGATAATCTGGTGATATGCATATTCGATGTGATCCGTCCTTATTACCCACATACTGGGAGCCAAGTAAGGCACCACCTTCAGGGGACCTATTGAATACACCAACAAAAAAGAGAGAGGCTGCGGTAGCCATATGGAGCGCATATCATTCTGCCACCTGATTGATCTAAGGGTCGGATAGCGTGCTCCTTTGGCCCTCTCTGATCCATCATTCGGTTCCACTCTCCGATCCTCAGCAGGGTGGATTCGTTTGTTCCGACCTTCCTCCAAACATCGAAATGATGGACATTCCCCTGCATTGGTCAACTTTATCTAGAAGACAACACCCTACATAAAAATTCAAATATGTATAATTATATATAGAGTTTCTCTGGAAATAAAGGATGCCCTCCACATGATCATTTGAAACAAGGAGACAAATAGTTATATATCACTACTACTGTCATGCTGTTACTTTTATTATTATCATTATCATTGTTTTCGTCTCATTTGTTGTTATTATAACTATGTATATATATATATATATATCTCTCTCTCTCTCTCATACTAATTGTCCATTGGAGTTTGGGGGTATATACCCTATTTTCAAACAAACCCAGTCCAATGGTCTTTTTAACTGGTCTCGCCCAGGAGCAAACTGGCGCCCAGGACGGCATTGACCATACCTTTGGGGCATTCGAAAAACCGTTGCTCAATGCAAAAGCGTCCAAGTCTGAGCCAAAATCAGATTCAGTTTTGAATAGGTTCTTATATGTTTGAAGAAACCACCTTCGCTTTTTGGGAGTATGGGCGATTCTGTACTGCATGTGAATCATACATTATGTAAATAAATGAATCATTCTGTATTAGTAGAGTTGTACCATATGATGAAACAAATGGTATTTTGACAAACCTATTATTGTCCAATCACGTCCAGTCAGACGATGCGACTTTGAAATCCCTCCCGCTGTTTAAGGAAGCCGCGCATCTCCACAAAACATCGACCAAGGGACGCAAAGGATGTCAGGAAATCCGTTTTTAGATATGATGTGAGTTCTGCTTCTGAAAATATAAAATCTACAATGTGCATACCGATAAAAAAAATATAACGAAGTACAATGATATGCACGTATATGTATCAAATATGTGTACCAGATAGTGCCCAGTGCATGCCGATGCTGAAGGTTCAAAAAAATGAAGCAGCTAAAGGAAGAAATGGCCAAGAGGATAGTTTTTGAGATGCAGAAGCAGCGAGGTTTTGAAGTTGAAGATGCATCAACGATTGAGCACATGGTTGTTGAGATGCCAATGAAATGACATGAAAAAATCCACGCACAGCTGAATGAATAAATCAATGAACCGATGAATCAACATCAATTAGCCAATGACATGATGAAGCAGCGAATTGACGAAGGAACGAAGCAGTGAATCAATGAACCAGATGATGAATCACTCAGTCAATGAAACAAGGAAGCTGTGAATCATTGATGTCACGAAGCAATGAACCAATGAACCAATGAATGAGTGAAGTAGTGATTCGATGAATCAGTGAATCAATGAATCAATGAAGCAACCAGTCACTGAATCAATGAGTCAGTGAATGAATCAATCAGTGAATCAATGAATCTGTGAATCATTCCTTCAATGAAGCAATGAATCGGTGAATCAGCGAATCAATGATTCAGTGACTAAACGAATGAAAACAATGAAAAAATGATGAACTGAAAGATGGGTGGATGGATGGATAGATGAGCAAGCTACTTTTCTTTGTTGAGCTGAGCTACTTCTTCACTGAGCGACCTCTTCGCTGAGGCACTTCGCTGAGGCACCTCTTTTCTCAGCTACTTCTTCTCTAACCATGCTCTGAGCTTAGCTTCTGCAACCCAAGTCTTCTCTTCGCGCATCTGGTACAATCCGTTTTGCAACCTCCACCTGCAATCCCGCATAGCACAAAAGTAGCACTATTCACTATTTATACCTTTCGCACATCTGTTATACATTGCGTTTAGCAGCCTCCAGCTGCAATCCCACTTAGCCAGGAGCGCCGCAGCATCACTCATGCTTTGCTCCGCGCAGCCGTGCCAATGCTTTTTTTCACAGCCGGTTCCAAACCTGCAAAGCAATGATCGCGCAGCGTTGACAATAGGGACTCGACCGCGCAATCCAGGACTGTTCTGAAGGCCTCAGCTTTTTACGCTTTTTATGTGAAAGTGAGATCTCGCTACAGTCTGGTGCACATTTTGCCGGCCTCATTTTCCAAAAGTGCTCTGCACACCTCAATTCTTTGAGAACTTGAAGTGCAAACCGAGCTCTCGCTACAGTCCGGTGCACTTCGTGTCGACAACTTTGCCAGATCGAGGCGCAAAACCGCGGAAACGGAAATCCTACTTCGGCGACCCCAGGAGCCACTTTACCCGAACAAAAACACAGGGTTCGGCGCCCGAGAGCATTTTCACCCGTGAGTTCACACGCTTCCGAACTTTTACGCTTCCCTACTACTTGATGATGGGTGGTTGACTGATGATGTGGTTGATATGATGGTGGGAATGCTGACCATGACCAATCGTCTGCAATATTTCTAACTAACTTCCGTCAATATTACATGATAAAAGCATATTTGGGGCTTTCCATAAATGGAGGGTCCCAATGGATGGTTTATAATGGAAAATCCATCATAATCCATCTAAAAATGGATGATTTGGAGGCACCCTTATTTCAGGAAAGCACCATTTCACTTCTTCCATATTCTTCCAATGTTGCCAGGTGGCAGACCTTCCCAGCCGCCGAGAGTTCCACACCGAAGTTCGTGCCCGGCCGCTTCTGCAGCTCCACGGTGAAGGTGAAGCAGTCCTGAAGTTCGGATCCAACGAAGGAGACATAGCTGGAAGATATCGATTAATAGTGGCTCTTATAAGTATATGTTAATATCTAAATTAAGTAAAATGGGTTCTAGTGTTTCTAATGATCTTCTCCATATCAGAACGGATGTAAGTAATGTTGGCAACGCAACAATAATGCCATCCAAAATCGTTATAAATTGGTGCGTTAAGCCATCAAAATATGGCTGGTTTATGACATTGCTTTACTAGCATTAGTCCACATGCAAAGATATAGCAACCCCCAAGAACAAAGAAGAGTGATTCTGAGTCACTAGTTCGCTAAACAAAATTTTGTTCTACCTTTTTGGGGCTTGCTATAAAAATAACTGCCTACAAAGTCCTAGTCTATTCATGATTAATTAAAAGCTATAAACTATAAACCAGTAAATAAACCATAGATTCTTCCAACTATATTGGAACAGCGCTGAGAGGCGCCTGGTACTTTTACGGCTCTCTGCTTTCATTTCCCCCTGTAAGCGCGCGTCGATGTTGGAAGCTCCCTTTTCTCAATTCCAAAAACTACTGGCATCCGTGAAAACCACGTCTGATTGTGAAACAATTTACTGACGGCGACCAACTTCTGCAATTCGTGCGGCATAGATCAATAGCGTAGCATCACTTCTGATGGCAAGTGTCAAAGCAAAGATCAACAGGGTAGCATTCCTCTGACGGCAAGTGTACAAGTAAAGATCAATAGCGTAGAATCACCTCTGGCGGCAGATGCAGAAGCCAAGATCAGTGGGGTAGCACCACTTCTTGTGGCAAGTGCCGAAGGAAAGATCAATAGCGTAGCATTGCTTCTGATCGTGTAGACAGAAGCAAAGAACAAAAGCGCGGCGTCGCTTCTGATGGCAAGCGTAGAAGCAAAGATCAATAGCATAGCATCACTTCTGAACTTAGCAAACATTGAACGTTATTAATGTTGCACCCTGATTAGTAGCTAGGTTCGCTATTGTGCCCAAAAAAACAATTATTCTGAACCCATGCGTTGTTTGGCAGGCTCGCTATTGTGGCAAGAAATCTTGGGAAACCATGTTCTCTGGAGAAAAAAATGGTGAGTCCAAAACAAATGAGCCATGTTCTAAATGTCTTACATCCTTGCCAGTGCCTAAGTTTTGCTTATGCGCGCACCGGCTTTGCTTACGCACATATCTTGTCTTACGAGGATCTTACGCTGGCTTACGCGCACCACAGCTTTTCTTATGCCGCACCCTTACAAGGGGCCCGTTGCTTACCATGAACACTGGGCTTTGAACGTGGCTCAAATTACATTGTTTCCGCAAAAAATCGTGCTTGTCTGCCGTTCCCAAAAGAATCAGATCGCTTTTTACACCCTTATTAAAAAACAGTTTTTCCACACATTTCAATTTCCAAGGCGCTGGGCCATGAGAGGGCCCAGTTCACTTTAGTAGGTTTGCCCTCAGGGTTCACAATTGCAGCAACATTTTCCAGAGCTGATCCTGGAGCCAAAAGAAGAGAGAAAAGCCTGTTACAAAAGCAATTGCCAAGTTCAAAGCCCAAGCCTTTCCCAAAAGAATCAGATCGCTTTTTAAACTCTTATTAAAAAACAGTTTTTCCGCACATTTCCAAGGCACTGGGCCATGAGAGGGCCCAGTTCACTTTAGTAGGTTTGCTCTCAGGGTTCACAATTGCAGCAACATTTTCCAGAGCTTGTCCTGGAGCCAAAAGAAGAGAGAAAAGCCTGTTACAAAAGCAATTGCCAAGTTCAAAGCCCAAGCCTTTCCCAAAAGAATCAGATCGCTTGTTAAACCCTTAATAAAGAACAGTTTTTCCACAAATTTCCAAGGCACTGGGCCATGAGAGGGTCCAGTTCACTTTAGTAGGTTTTTTCTCGGGGTTCACAATTGCAGCAAAATTTTCCAGAGCTGATCCTGGAGCCAAGAGAAGAAAGAAAAGCCTTTACAGAAGCAACATTTTCTTTCTCTTTCTTTCTCTTCCTCTTCCTCTTCCTCTCTCTCTGTTCGTCTTCCTCTTCCTCTTCTTCTTCCTCTTCTTCTTCCCCTTCCTCTTCCTCGTCTTGTTCCGCCTCCTCCTCTTCTTCTTCCTCTTCCTCTTCCTCTCTCTCTCTCTCTCTCTCGTTCCCTTTCTCTTTTTCTTTCTCTTTCTCTTGTTATGCAACCCCTACGTTGCTCCGCGTCGGAATCAGAAGTGGCCGACGCATATAATAGTACATAGCACATATATCATATATTACATCACATATAAGTCAGAAGGGGTTCGGTGCCAATTTTTGATCCCTTAGGAAGATAGGTTGATGTAATGATCCCTGTCAACGTAGTAGTCAGAGGGGGTGGCGGATTTTGATCCCTCAACAAGATAAGTTCATGTTCTTTTTATCATCAACATATAAGTCAGAGGGGGTGGCAAATTTTGATCCCCTTATGAAGGTAAATTGATGTTATGATCCCTGTCAACGTAGTAGTCAGAGGGGGTGGCGGATTTTGATCCCTCAACAAGATAAGTTCATGTTCTTTTTATCATCAACATATAAGTCAGAGGGGGTGGCAAATTTGGATCCCTTTATGAAGATAAATGGATGTTATGATCCCTGTCAACGTAGTAGTCAGAGGGGGTGACGGATTTTGATCCCTCAGCAAGATAAGTTCATGTTCTTATTACCATCAACATATAAGTCAGAGGGGCTGGCAAATGTTGATCCCTTTATGAAGGTAAGTTGAGGATATGGATTGGATCCTTTGGATCATCCCCCCCATTCCCTATCAAGCACCAGAAAAATGATGATGATGATGCTGCTGCTGATGATGATGATGATGATGATTCTCTTGAGGTGTGGAGCAACGTCCGGGTTGGGGGGTACATGTTTCAACATGCTGAACCCCACTCACAACAAGTACTACAAGTACTTCAAGTACTACAAGTACTACAAGTACTACAAGTACTACAAATACCACAAGTTCATCGGCAAAAAACAGTTTTAATTTAATTAGATTTCAATTGTAGCCAATTGAAATCCTTACTTAAGTGGCTTAAGTGTAATTTTTTTCCCCTGGGGAACCGCTGTTTTGATCCCAGCTTTAAAGAGGGTATAGCTACTGTTGAGGGGAGGGGGGGAGGGGGGGGGGGACCTCACACTAATCAGGATGAAAAGTCAGCAGCCAACCCCCCACCGATAAGGAAAAATTGCGGAATGCATGATGCATGAGAGATGTGTCAAAATCACATACTACAGGAAGAACTCGAACAACATCCACATCCAACATCCACATCCAACATCCACATCACGTCCAAAGCACCTAAAGCTTGGCGTGACAGGAAACCACACAATGATCTACGTAGAGTGAAAACAACAAAAACAATGTTCAAAACCAAGCAAAACAACCAAACAACCAGGCGCCCTGCAGCGACGTTGGCAACTATATACATACAAAATAGGTAGCTGTCAGTAGGGCCTACCAGAAAAAAACGCTGGTGGGTTTGCCTAAGTTTCACACATCCAAATACAAATGATGATGTACCCATTTCCCCATAAACACCAACTATTGGGTGCACCAATTGGCCCAGGCTCGAGCAAGGGACTTCCGCCAGTGTCACTTGTGGAGTCCATCTGCAGGATCTGCGTATCTTTTTCCTAGCATCGGCCATATTTCATGCTCAACCTGATGATGATCCAGCAGAATTTGGAAAACGTACTCTCTCTCTCTCCCTCGCCTTCTCGATGAGTTCGGCTAAGCTAAAGGCGAGCTGGCCATATATTTCTTCAATTTATTGTAAAGGCCGCCTTAGCCAATCCAGTGTCACGTTGGGCATTTTTCGGTAGTTCTTCGGAAAGTCCGGAGGTGGTATTCGCCCATACTAGACTATTGGATTAGCCTGTTGAACTCCGTTTGATCATCTTCCCACTGAAAATCTGATGGTTGATGCTACTGCGGCAACCCCTTACATGATGTCATGTAGGTTTGTCTGAAAATGTGCTAATTGAGCAACCAATCATCCAATTGTGAATCTTCAGCTTCCTTAATGTGGTATTATATAAATTGCTATTTAGGGGGTATACCCATTTTCAGACAAAGCCACATGATTGGGAGGGTCACCATTGGGAGGTCTGGTAGCTTTTACGGTGTCCATATGTCCCCAGAGAATGGCAAGTCGGTAAGGATTTGTAGCTACTTGGCTCGCTTACCATTTCGGAAATATGGATACAACATGATACAACCATAGCCCCATATCGTGCCCTCCATACACCACTGCATAGTAGATATGAACGATTTTGAACAACCTGCATTCTTCATGTCACATCATGTCACCACCGTTCACCCACGCCGCCCGAGTTGCCTTGGTCCCTTCACAGCAGCAGTACATGGCGCTGCAACGCTGAGGCTCGGCGTCCGTGACAGAAACTGATGTCTGGAAAGTTGCTCGTGACCGTGGGGCCGCAAAGATGGGATGTGATGGATGTGATGTGGGGATCCTCAATAAACCATCCAAATAGTAGGCCTCAATACCATCGAATAGCCAGGTGCCAGTGTTTGACCTCCAAAAATCAAACCCAAATACAGTCTGAGGTGTTAGGAGCCTCAGGGTAGTGGCTTATGACTTTGTGGGGTTTTGATAGCCATAGATGACTGGGTGACATGGTGATTGCGCCGTGTGTTCCCAGCTGGTTGATGCTAAGCCTGGTTGCATGTCAAGCCGGCTGCTTTGGCCGGTAGGTGGCCCAGGCTCAACCATCAATATCTAATTGATTTGTCAAAAGATCTGCAGGAAACAACGCTTGTTTTTCCATGTTTTTACTGCATGTTTTTCAGGGTGTCCTAAAAATCCTAGAAACATCATTTCTCTATGAGTCAACTTATTGAATCTTGGTGATTTCGACATGCGCTGGGCACATATCACTGCTTTGTGCGCAACAGAAAGACAGGACACCATGGTTTCTATTGCTCAAATGCAAATGCCTCCGGTACAGCATATATATTACAGCATAGCATTTCCGCAATTGCAGCATCATCTGATGTTAACCAATTGGCCGGTGACATTGGTGACATTCTTGGCTTCTCTCCGAATAGCGAGAAAGACCTAGCAGTGGCTGGTCCTGATCATTTCATCTGTCCAAAAACAATCTCAATTTAGTAAACACATGCTAATGATAACCCCACCTTGAGCATGCTGCAATTCACCAATCGATTTAGTGGGCATTCCCGGAAATGGATTCCTGATTTTTTTGGGTGCCCCCCTCATTTCATGAGGGGTTGACACTACATTGTCGGAAACCTTCACATAAGCGGAATGCTTCATATTTTCTGGAGGAAAAGAACTTCCAGGCAAAATCTCTGAGATTTCAAACTGACCACAATCAATCATCTACAATGGACGGTAGCAATAGTGGATTCAGAAAAAATACGAACCGTGTTTTTTTTTTTCCCCCGCCGCATTTTTATGTTTTATTTTTAAGTTGGCTTCCCTCTTTGTTTCGGGCCTGTTGCCTTTGGATCCAAGCATCCCCAGCATCGCGGAGACCTCAGCCACGGTTTCAAGGAAAATCATCGGATGAAATGATGAAATCGACCGTTTTCCAACAAGCCACGTTTTTGGCGGAGGATCTGTGATATACTTTCAGTATCTTTAAGGCCATAGGCCTTCTATGGTCTTCTTTGGCTACTGTCTTCTTTGGCTCCCTAAGTGGGTTAATTGGAACTTGTAAGATGTTAAAAGTCTACTTGGCATGTCAAACCTACTTATGATTGGGGTTATATAAGTATAGTCATATAAATTATAACCCACTTACAAACTGGGACGATCCACCAAGTATATACAGACAACATAACCCTCAACAAATCAGGGTTTAGCGTTTCCAGGATGATATTTTGATGATGTCTTCCACACAGTCTCCTGGTTTCCAACTTTTCTTCTGGGGGTCTCACATATCAAATCTACAATACATTGTAATTGAAAATCTTCAAATGAATGATATGGGAAATGGAAAGTTACCAATGGTAATCATTGGATTTTCAGTTACCAATGGTTGAAGAATTACCAATTTTACCATATATTATATGTGCCTTCACTGTAATTGAAAATGGTTGACAGTATGGGAAGTTACCAATGTTGCTATTGAAAAAAACCGTCATTTCCCCATGGATTTCCAGCCATCATTAGCGTCCTTTCACGGGGCCTTTCGCCGCCAAGGTGCTCGTAGGACTGGAGCACAACACTTCGACGCTTGTGCCGGCGACTTGACCTAAGACTCATGGCAACCAATATGAAGCAACATTGGATGGGATGGATGATCATCAAGTACTGTGGTTAAAACAATGCGGAAAACCAGCCCATCTATCCATTTTCGATGGTCTATACCGGCCATTTATGGTGATTTTGGGAATGGTTTATGATTGGTTTAACCACATTAGGGATGTTCCAATGTATCCCAACAATATACAAACATACATAAATGATCATGAATGATCATCAAGTAGGGCAGTAGGGTGGATGGCAATTGTAATATCAATTTAGCAAAAAAAAACCGGCTGCCGCCAGAGTGACTACAAAGGCCAACTCATCCTTGCCCACCTTCTGCTCTGCTAATCGATCACTGCCCACAGCAGATCCCATACCTCACAGGATGATGAAATCATCAGGATCAAGTGGTGCTGAGCTTGACTTCCGCACAAAAATAGATAGACCACTAAGCTAAGCACCACTGATGTTAGAGGATGTTAGAGGTCCCTGGTTTTGAAACATCCTTCGCTTTGCCAGACTTTGAATGAAGTTCAAAAACCCTCTCTGGTAATTTAACATAAGTCTGGAAGCCATGGCCCATTTTGTTCGATGATCTAGCTGTGAATGGTGGTTTTCCACTTCGTTTTCCACTTCGCAAACTTTTGAATGAGCTTAAAGGCTAATTTTATCCAATTTTCCAGTTCGCATCACCAGCATACCGCTGCCACGTGGCAAAGCCCGAAGAAGAAGAGCGACAAAATGACGATCAGCGATGACGAATAGCCCAGCCAGCTGGGGAAACGTTTCAAAGGCCGACAAGCCTCGCTGAAGGCTGCTGAGGATGGGCAAATGGAGGCCCCAAATGGATGTAACGTACGTAGGTACGTAGGGAGGTAGCTAGATAGGTCACAATAGGTAGGTATGGAGCTATGTATATAGGAGTGTATAAATGCATGAATGAATGTATGTATGCATGCATGCATGTAGGTACAGTATAGGTACTGTAGGTACGGTAGGTACGGTAGGCACGGTAGGTACGGTGGGTACGGTAGGTGCGGTAGGTACTGTAGGTACGGTAGGTGCCGTAGGTGCGGTAGGTGCGGTACGTACGTACGTATGTACGATTATGTACGTACGTACGTACGTACGTACACACGCACGCAGGGATGGATGGATGGATAGATGGATGTACGTATACGTATGTACGTACGTATGTATGTATGATGTATATGTATATGTATATGTTTTTAAGTATTAAAGAGAATGCTTGATATACCAGGATAAATTATAAAACATATATATATATATATATAGATTTCAAAAATATTGGGATTCCACCCATGTTCATGAGTACTTGGACTAAGTGTATGTATATCGATGTATATAAATCAAAATGGGTCAGCTGGACCTGCAGAGACGATCAACCCTTCGGGAACGCACCTTCCGCCGACAACAAAGCTGGTGCTGTGCTGCATCTCAAGGCAATACCCTCGGCGAAGGTGGATGACTTGTTCCATGGCAAGGTTTGAGGCAGGAAGCATTTGCTTTTACCAGTTATATATCAGGGTTCAGATAAGGGGGGAGGAGTTGTGCAGAGGCTTTTGGCAGGTACAAAACGCAATGCATACGGCGCGCACCTACAAAATTCAGTGCATGGTACCTTTTTTGCAGCTACAACATACAGAACACAACCTTTTCTGACTCGGAAAATAATTCAAAATCAGCACTACAAAATCCAACGCATCTGAAGTTAAAAAAATAGCTGAAAATCGGAATTGCTAACATGAATTTTCCCAATGACATTTTGTAGTTCGGTCTATGCCATCCAAAGTTCCGACCAACATAATTTCGGAGAACATTTTGTAGTTGTCAATGATTGAATTTAGTTGGATCAAGTGTTGACCCCGCGCAGTTTGTTAGATGGCATTCTGTGGCTTCATGATCTGTTCGTGTCCATGTACATGTCACGCACTGTTTCCTTTTTTCCACCTCTTCTCACTTCAACATATACAACTACAAAATGCAAATGAGGACTTGAAAGGAATCAACAATGCAAATACAAAAAGGTGGTCCCAACTCCTCCTTTTTGTACAAAACGACCCCTGGCTGGCATTCTGTACTGTAGCCCAAGTCCTCCCCTTTACGTAGCTAAAATTTGAAGGAGGATAGTTATATACTTTATGAGGGTTTCCTGTGTATGTTGTCATGATCCACTTTTATGATTAGTTCTTGAGAGTTGACTAGATTTAGACATGATTAGATATTACTAGAAAATCCATCAATGGGATAGATCGATCTGGTCAAGGAATATATGACTGATTGTATAATTCTTGGCATTTACACCTGTAAAGACCGTAGTTCAATGTTCACTGACTAGATTCAGATACTGGTGTCTGCAAGTGCGGCCACGTGAAAATTGCATGGTATATGGCTGTATGGCTGCATATGTAAATACAAACTATATCATATGCACTCATCGGTACTCATTCTATCTTAAAAAAAACATACCTGTGCGAACATGGTTATATATATATGTGTATAAATGTATAGACAGCGTATATTGCCGCAATTCAACACAATTTCGCGGGAAAAGTGACCTCAAAGTGCCACCGGGATGCGAATTGTTGCCAAAACGCACTAAAAATGGTCAAGTGTGTCGATTCACAAATAAGTACTCCGTCCTCGAGGCGTGACAAAGTAGGAAGCCAATGGGAGCATAGAAAGACACACATTTATATGTCATCTGCCAACAAAAAAAGTAGATGTTTGATGATGTTGCATGGGATGATCATCAAAGTACCATTGCATCGTATGGGAGCTGTCCCAATAGCTGGATTTCTGATGGTTTCTGTATGGTTTATAATGGAACATTCTATTAAATCATATCAAATATGGATGATTTATGCGGGTACCACCATTTTAGGAAACCTCCTTTTCCTCACCTCCGCGGGTCTTGACCAGTGGTTTTCTCAGCGCACCCCCAAGTCACATTGCTTTGAACAGGGAGCCCATAATTTCCATCAAGTTTCATCCCCCAGCTTGGCAAATTATCAAATATTTTCATATAATATCATATATTACTGAATCTACCATTGCATTATTGCATTTATGTATGCATGCAAACATATATATATATATAAATATAATATTATATCTATATATATATATATGGATACATATGGATACTATACTTCTCGAGTTGAACAAATGCAAGAAGCTAATTTGAGAATCATTTCATATAATTTCCTAAATCAAAGCAACCATCGACAGTGATTTGAACATAGCTCTGGAGCACACCCCAAGTCTTTCCAACGCCTCAAATAAACATAATCTTTTCATAAGCCCTCTTAAATATCCATACATATCCATCATTTAGAGGTCGGCTAGCGAGGGCGCCGCTCCTCATAGCCCACCCGTGTGAGGCCGTCTGAGGTCCATTCTTCCAAGGTCTCATTCCTGTAGCACAAACACCGCACCTTTTGGTGTCCGGAAAAGGAAATAAAGGAAGTGATTTTGCCACCAACTTTTGTTTTTGAAAGGGTTTTAAGGGATAAAATGAGGCATCAGTCCATCATCCTCCATGATTCGAACCACTAAACAACACTCTTGTTCTCTCTCTCTCTCTCTCTATCCCTGTTCTTAGAGGAAGTGCATTGAAGCATGCCCCGGCACTCAGCTGTCGGCAGTTGGTCCTGGGCCCTGGAATGGTATTCGATTGAATCCTACGCTACTTGGAAGATCATCCCAGAACAAGATGTAATTGGTTCGTAGTAGCATGGAGAGTTGTAAGACGTTTTAACTCACACACACAAACATAAGTAATATATTTCTTTAATATATATATATATATATAATACATTTCTTTAATATATATATATATATATATAATACATTTCTTTAATATATATATATATATATATTTATTTAATATATATATATATATATATTTATAATCACACATTGGAATCGCTGTATCACTTGCTTCGGTGGCGCCCTGTAGCAACCCATCGGTGCAGTGAGGGGTCCAGAAGACACACTGCGCTTCCGAGTTGTTGGTTGGAATTCGGATCTGCAGAGGCACAACGGCATTAGACACACCTGGGAGGATAGCACGCAGTCAGGATCAAACCAGGAACGGATGACTGCCACGTCATCGCGTATCTGATTACGTAATCACCCCTTGGTGGCCTTCAGGGGAGATGATGCCCTTCCATCAAAATACTAATGTATATCATACTATATATATATAATATGTGTGTGTGTATCATGTTGTATCCCTGAATTTCACTATGTGCAGCTTGACTATGTTTCACTGTCCCACCGTCTCACCATTTTATTCGTCGTAGTAAATCGTACTAGTCAAAGCCATGTTGTGTCCGAAACGGCATCGATTTTTTGGGCCGGTAAGTCGGTCTGCGATCAACGAATATCAAGTGGCTGATGCGAGAACCCTGCAAAGACCAAAGAGAGATGGACACCTTGCGCAGCCGGCAGTGATTTACGAGTCGGGTCCATGCGCCACTCCCAGGAACGGTTTTTCAATAGAAATGACATATACCCCGTTTTTATCTAAAGATGACCATGAAAAATGATGGAATAACATGGCCATGTTGAAGAGGGAAATTATAGGTTAAACATAAGTAAACCGTGTAATTACAAATGGACCATGTTCCACGGCTAATCGGATTGAATGCTCTGGGAGATGCGTGAGGAAATCCATTGTTGGGACCTCCATGTTATGATTGAATCCTTAGTATCCTTATTTCGTCCAGAGATATCCCAAGACGATCCCATTTTTGCTATTGTGATTCCCATGTTCGTTGCGAATTCACTTCCATATATATATATGTATGTATATGTATATGTATATTTATATATATTGTCACTTCAGAATCTATCTATCTATGTATCTGTCTATCTATCTATCTATCTACCTCTCTCTCTATCTATCTATCTATCTATCTATCCATTTATCTATCTATCTATCTATCTATCTTTCTATCTATCTATCTATCTATCTATCTAATCTATGCATAAATAAGTGTATATATATATATATATATATATATACGTGTTGGGGACGCTCCATGCACAACTGAACGGGGGATTTCACCCGTATATCTATCTAAATAAATAAATAAACAAATAAATAAATGAATAAATAAATAATAAATAAATACAGTAAATAATAAACAAATATATGTATACATACGAACAGTATGTATATATAT
>Ga0126342_10008385_pt1 | contig 18511 bp, 18 predicted proteins | sample Cyp1metagenome_FD_92528 | JGI IMG/M metagenome (GOLD analysis project Ga0126342, IMG submission 92528) | Coral microbial communities from Lord Howe Island, Old Settlement Bay, Australia - Cyphastrea 1 metagenome | ecosystem: Host-associated > Invertebrates > Cnidaria > Coral ...
AGTGTTTCGCGACTTTCCTACCTTTTCGCGCATCTGCATCTTCTTTCTTCTGATCTTGTCTCTTCTGACTCTTCTCACCTCTGCTTTTCAACTGTCCACATTGTCGGAAGTTTCACTTCTAAATTTCCTTCGAATAGTCGGAAGTTTGACTTCTAAACTTCCTTCAAACATATGATGTACACATCACAGGCTGTCACATGTGCCCTGCATCAAGCGCTTTGGGCGCAGCACTAAGGCCTGGGAGTCAACAAGATCTGTCCCAGAGATGGCAGACCTCAGTGCAGTGTGGTAGACGCCTTGGAAGAAACCTACAGCGGCTGCTTGGCAGAAGAAGTTTCACAGGGATCAGTTCCATGGGTCACAGATGGCCACAGGGCCATCTATGACAGTTCAGGTTCTTTGGATGTCGATGATGTCGTTTCTTTCTTGATGATTGATTTGACAGGTAGTGTTTCTTCTTGATTACGATGTCAATTTTCCATGATTGATTTAATTGATTGACTTCTTTGAAGCAGTATTTCAATGAGCAAGTCGTAGTTTATGATGGATGGGATCCCTAGTATCCCAGGTTTTTTTTGAAGTCACCGCGGTAATGACAGAGAAAGGCCTGGCAACGCTGAGGAAAGGTCACTCATTTTGTGTCGTGGTGCTGGGCGTATTACCTCCAGAGCGTCGTCAGTGCAGTGGAAGGATGGCTCCAGAAGTCTGGCGAAGATCCACACGACGTCTTTCTCTGGATGTGTTTTTTTGCAACAACCAGTACCGCATCAAAGAAGAGGTGCCACAAAGGGAAGAATCATGGCAATGGCTCCCATTCCTTCATTCCATCATGTCACTTTTTCGGGGATGCGTCGTCCAATCGTCAAGGTCAAAATTGTTCGACAGGTCTTTATGGTCGATTTTGTTTTTCGAGAATTTTCAGAAGAGAAAAACAATGAACATTATGCTAATAGTTGATATACTAGTTGGATTGGAAAAAAATGTTGTTGTTTTCATTTCGAAAGGACGAACTCATATGAAGTCCATGAAGCAATCTCCCAGGCGGCCGCTGTGGTCGGTTGTGATTCCGTTGTCAGTTGTGGTCGGTTCTGTGAGATCGGAGGCCACACAGACCGGCAGTGAAGATCTCAAATCGATCTTCGAGTCGCATCTGGTGGAAGCTGGACGGATGCTGGTGTTGCTAGAGACCACCGAGTCAGAATCTTACTGATTCCACTGATTCCTGAACATTAAGTCATTGAGTCAGATGGCCAATGTTGAGGTCAGGTGTGTGGTGTGATGTGGTGTGCAACAATCGTGTGCAACTCTGTGCGACAGCAATTTTGTGATTTTTGTGCAGGGGCGAGCTGGTGTTCCAGTAGCCACCTGGCCATGTCAACATGCCAGACGCCTGAATTCATATTGTAGAGCTTCGCACACCGGCGATGCTGTAAGGGTTGGGACGCTTGCCAGATGCCAAGAAACCACGCTATTTGCGATGTTGTTTTTGCACCTTCGAGGCTTGCACCTTCGAGGCTAGAAGCACTGTAAATGACGATGGTTTTGAGTCACCATATGCACCAAAAACATGAAACAACGCGGTATTTACACGTTTTTTTGCTAGTTGCTTCCAAAAACACGGTATTTGCAGTGTTTTTTGCACATTCTATCTACAGCATGGCAGTCTGTTTACGGTTAAAAACCGCGTAAACATGAATGTTTTAGCGTCCGACGACAGTAGCTAATACACGCTGCTGTTCTATCTGTCTATCTATCTAGCTGTGTATCTGTCTCTCTGTCTTTCTGCCTACCTGACTGGACTATCCAATGATCTGTCTCTGTCTATCTATCTGTCTCTGTATCTATCTATCTTTGTACCTATCTATCTAGATCCATCTATCCATCTATCCATCCATCCATCTATCAATCAATCCATCAATCCATCTATCTATCCATCCATCGATCTATCTATCTAGCTATCTATCTACCTAGCTATCAATCTATTTATCTATCTATCTATCTATCTATCTATGTATCTATTTGATTCTATTTATGGATCGATCTATCTATCTATCTATCTGTCTGTCTGTCTGTCTGTCTATCTATCTGTCTCTCTATCATTCTCTATCTATCTTTCTATGTGCCTACATTTCTTTCTTTCTGAAAGGAAGCAATTATGCGAGAATTCCTTCAAAAATGGAAGTTGACAAGTCCAAAACGAAGCAACGCTGCCAGGCCAGACTGAACTTGACAACGTCAAAACCGAGGCAATGCTGCGAGACTTCTTCAACTTTTGAACTTGACAACATCAAAAACGAGGCAATGCTGCGAGACTTCTTCAACTTTTGAACTTTACAATATCAAAAACGAAGCAATGCTGCGAGACGTCTTTGAACTTGACAACATAAAAAACGAGGCAATTCGCGACGCTTCCACAATGTTTGAACTTGACAGCATCAAAAACGAAGCCATTCCGCGACGCGGCCTCAATTTTTTGAATTTGGCAACATCAAAAACGAAGCAAATCTGGGAGACTTCCTCAGTCTTGAATTTGACCACGTCAAAACGGAAGCAAGTCTGGGAGACTTCCTCAGTTTTGAAAGTTGAGTGCGAGGTGACAGCCTCGTACCAATGCGTTTTGCGATTTTTCCATCCCGTCCTCTAAAGTACTGCGCCTGCCACGAAAGTGCAGCCAAGTCATATCAAGTTCTGCACCTGTCGCAAAGTCATCTTAGCAAACCTAAAGATATCATGCTCCAAAATGCAACTCCTCTGAGAAAATCAGCGCCCTGACCTCCTAACATGTCTGATGGAGATGTCTCTTGTATTGTGCCTGCCGCGCGAACTGCATCTTTGTAGATCCTCTTCAAACGTCCACCGCGCCCTATCTCAAAAGGGTGGTCCGAGACCATCACCCTTTTGACTTCGAAATTTGCTTCGCGCCACAGCGGCGTGCATTTTTTCGACATCTCAAGTTCCAAAAGTGGTCCGAATGTATCGTGTTTTAACATTTTGACTTCGCCATGTGCTTCATGCCACAGCCGCGTGCACTTTTTGAACAGCCCCATTTTAACTTCCAAATCTGCTTCGTGCCACAATGGCGTGCAATTTTTGATCTCTCATCCCGCCACATGGCTGTGCACCCGCCGCTTTAGTGAGCCTACGTATTTTTCGACCTGGAAACAGTGTTTTGCGGCCTTGCTACCTTTTCGCGCAATCTTCTTTCTACTGACTCTTTCTCTTCTGCTTCTTTCTTGTCTGACTCTTCTCTTATCTCACCACTGTTACTGCATCTGTCCATAAGTCAGAAGTTTGACTTCTAATTTTTTTCGATAAGGAATTTTCAGCCCGAAGGACATAAGTAATTGGGCATTCAGGTTTCTTGGATCTCATGAGAAGGCAGAGTCCTGTATATACGCAGTGAAGTTGTTTCTTTGCACCTGGGCGCTAGGTTTGCGTTAGTGTGGCACTAGATACTTTACAGAGCCATTGAAGTAAATACCGTAAAGCGTTGTCAGGCCCAAATCTTTCTCTGCCTCTTGCTCTCTTGTACAATTGTTGCTCCCGGTCCTGCTTGGAGAAACTAGCTCCAAAGTGCAGAGTCCCAGCTTCCAAACTATTGGCTCGGCCACACCGAAACGGAATAGCATTGAAGGACAGAGGCAATGCAAATAACTAGATGCTGATTTCCTTGGCGCTTTCTGCTTGTAATTTTTTAATTGCTTCTGTGACGCGCTCCCTCTGCTGCAGACTGGGGTCGGCGAATTTCAACATGATGTCCGTCCGTCAATGATCAAATTTGCCCATCCCATCCTTGACTGCTAAGGCGGCCGGTTTACATAACCCGAGCCTGGTGCATTTTTGAAAGTTACGACGCTCGACTGTCAGAGTTTGGCTCAATAGAGTCTGAACAATGCACAGGCACATGGCTTCAATTTGCAGCCGGTAGGTCAACAACCTTCTAACTCCGGCTTTTCGATTTCTTGATAATTAAAAGTAGTCGGAATGTACGACTACAACAACAAGAACGGCAAGAAGAAACACATTGAGAAGAAGAAGAAGAAGAAAAAGAAGAAAAAGAAGAAAGAGAAGCAACAAGCAACAAGCAACAAGCAACCAGCAACAGGCAACAAACAACAAGAAACAAGCAACAAACAACAACAACAAGCAGCAGCAGCAGCAACAACAACAACACCAACAACACCAGCAACACCAACAACACCAACAACACCAACAACAACAACAACATCAACAACACCAACAACACCAACAGCAACAACAGCAACAACAGCAACAACAGCAACAACAGCAAAAACAGCAAAACCACCAACAACAAAAACAAACAAAACAACAAAACCAACAAAAAACAACAAAAAAACAACAAAAACAACACCACCAGCAACAACGGCAACAGCAACAACAAGAACAACAAGAACAACAAGAACAACAAGAACAACAAGAACAGCAAGAATAGCAAGAACAACAAGAACAACAAGAACAACAAGAACAACTAGAACAACTAGAACAACTAGAACAACAAGAACAACAAGAACAGCAAAACAACAAGAACAAGAACAACAAGAACAACAAGAACGACAAGAACGACAAGAACGACAAGAACGACACCAACGACACCAACGACACCAACGACACCAACGACACCAACGACACCAACAACACCACCACCACCAAACAACAACAACAACAACAACAACACCACCAACACCAAGACCAACAACAACAACAACAACAGCAACGACAACAGCAACGACAACAGCAACGACAACAACAACAACAACAGCAACAACAACAACAACAACAACAACAGCAACGACAACAACGACAACAACAACACCACCAACAACAGTAACAACAATCACAAACCAACAGCAGCAACAACAATCGGAAACCACAAACCACAAACCGCAACCGCAAACACAACCACAAACCACCGTTACGTCCGACTTGTCGTTTCTGAGCCTCGTGAGTTTTGCAGAGTATGGCCTAGCAACTACCAAAGCTGGCCGATCGTTTTCATGCAGCATGCAAATTTGCAAACCGCGCCAACCACATCAAAGTAATGATTATCAAAAAACAATCATTTTTTTGGGGACTTGACGCTGTCAAATTTTTGTGGCCATGCATGTCTGAATGAGATTTAGGTATATTTAAAACCTTTGTGAAATCATGAGGTCTGCATTGCACGGGACATACCGATGTCCATCATTCTCCCCGAAACAGCGGAGAATTTCTTCCGGGAGACAGTGCAGACCGGCGAGTGACTTGCCAATCTTCCGACATGTCTTCGATTTCCGTCAAAATGGGAAACATATGTGCAGTTTGAAATGTTTTCAAATTAGAGAACGATCAGACGCGATCAAAAATCAGAAATGACCGAAAATGCGCAAGACATAGTGATATGATTCAAACTGAGGAATTTTCGTATATTTTGAATGTGATTCATTCCCAAAATTTTTGATGGTTTTCTGTGTTTTTTGGTATGTGGATGTTTCTCCATTTCTTGATCTTCGTTCGCTTTTGTTTGGATCCCTTTGACATTCGTGAACTGGCTGTGATGAGGATTCGCATGCTGACCAAAGCTGTGGATGCCTTAAACGTGCGGGATGCAAAAGCTTCATCAGAGGCAGACGAGGCGAGCAACGGACACATGCCAACACAGCATAGCAGCAGAAAGGCAGCCACACGGGAAAAATTCAGGTGGAAACCTTCGATTGACAATCTTTTCAAGGTTTCTGATCAATCACAGTGTTTGGTGCAGCACATAGGGATGTTTGCAGCTGTGCCAAGGTCAATGCTTCCAGGTAGGATTTGTGACAATGCAAATTTTCTGATTTCAAATGAAAGAGTGCTCTTGCATGCTCTTGCAAAGATCCAGAAGAAATCAGATGCGAAAACATGAACGCACAGAGAAGGGAGAAACATAGGAAGGGGATGTACTCGTAACAATCACAAAAGGTTTGTCATACGTGCCTGGGTTGGATGTTGGCGTTTCGGAGAACCATCGGCGTTCCAAGATCCCATTCGATGGGCTTGGCAGGATCTGATCAAGAAAATAATCCTCAACGACATTGGTTTTGATCGCGTGAACAATGCAGTGCGCACGAAATTGGTCGACTCATTCTTGGAATTGCACCTTGGCATTGATTCTGGATGATTCTGGAGAAGTTTATCAATGTGGCAGCTTCCAAGTTATATCATATACAATATTAATCAATATTATACATATGGTTCATATTATACATTATACAATATTATACAATATTATACAATATTATACAATATTATACAATATTATACAATATTATACAATATTATACAATATTATACATATGATTCTTAGGATTTTTTTTTTCCCACCTGTCCTGAACTACAAGGGCCACCAGTTTGATGGATACCGGTTCCTGAAAAAAACAGAACCGTCCCATCACAAGTCCCCAGTCTTCAATCTTCTTCAACATAACTTCCCTGAAGTCGAAAGGAAGAACTGATAAAATCAAGATTTCCAAGTTCCAGCTAGCAAAGTGATGATTCAATAAAAACTTAAGGGGAGAAAGTCACAACATCACCATGAAAGAAACGACGAAAAAGTGACAAACCCAACATTAATGTTGGTGTAAGGCAGTGTAAGGTTTGCACTGAGCTGAAATCACTGTTTTGGAAGACATCGAAAAGAGGAGACGCCTGACGCCACACAACTGTGAAACTCAGTGTTCGGAGGTAGAGTGGCACATAAGAGTTGTTATGAATTGTTACTGTACACGATGGATGGTTGCTTTTCGAAGAAGCCGGTGTGGTGATGTGGTACATGTTTGCATTCTCTGTAAGTTCAGTGCGGCCGCGGCGTGCCACAAATTATTGCTTGACAGGAGCAACCAATCAGTAGTGAGTGCCATCCGTGACTCGTTGTGACCTCTTTTCATACCCAGCTACACATAAGATCCCATCAATGGGAATTTCAGGATCCTGAAATGGAGGTACCTACCATATATAAGGCCTATTCTTTAGGCCTAAATTTCAGGGAATATCTCCACAATTCATATGGCCAGAAATATGGTACGTTTACGTACCTCCATTTTAGGATCCTGGAATTCCCATTGACACCCTCTGGTAATTTAACATAACTATGGAAAATCACCATTTTTAACGGGAAAATCCAGTATAAATGGGCCATGTTCAATAGCTTTTTGTATGTTTACCAGCTCATAAACATAAGATCCCATGGTGCCAGAAACATGGTGACGATTGGAAGAACTGCCGGCTGTCGAGATGCTCAGGTTTCGGGATCTCTTCATGCAGCCGCGTTGAAGCTCATTTTGGACGCCAGTGGCCGAGAGAACAGAGATGATCATCACCATAGTTAAGGTACCATAGTTACTAGACTTACTATAGTAAGTTACCGATGGATGTTGAACTTGTGTTGGAACTTCTCTTTTTGATGTTGGTGGTGTGCTCAAGGGTCGTTTTCGCGCACCTTCGAAGAGTCAATTGAGGTCCTGAACGTTCCTGAGCCACGAACAGCTGTATCTCATTGCAGACAGCATTTTTTTCCAGGATGCCCTGGCCCCTTGTAGCCGTGGGAGAGTTCGCTTCAGTTTTGGATGCCAGAGCAGTGCTTCGGTTTTGGATGCCAGAGCAGTGCTTCGGTTTTGGATGCCAGAGCAGTGCTAGTTGCCCATGGAATTGTGAGATGATGGCCTTTTCTCGTAAAAGTCGTCATAGAGTCAAACTGTACTGCCGGTGTTGCGGTGATGATGCTTTGATTTGGAGATGAACTGGTTGAAAGTTTGCTTGGGTTGTCCAAGGGCTGCTTCTAAAACCTCACTTGTTGGAAAGCCTGAAAAAATGCACGTTGGACTTCTGAGATGGTGGTGATGATTAGCACGTGCAATCGCTGTTTGAAGAGGTCTTATAGCTGCCATGCATAGAAACCCTGATTTAGCTTGGGGAAAGCCAGTGCCCAATGACGCAGAAAACGAGGTGGGGATCTCTGAAGGGATCATATTTGAATGAGGAAGATTGACCATCAACGTGCTCTGGGTGAAAAGATGCCTACTAGGATGTGTGTTTTGGCAAACTCATTAGGGGTTTATGGATGTTTACGGGAGGTTTTGATGCTTCTGAATCGCAATTCCGTGCGCCGTAGTGTGCAAAAGCGGTAGAGATGCCTAGGTCAGTGGCTCATGGTTCACAGTTTAAGCAATGTAAACAACGCGTGAAGCAGCAGATAGTAGACAATTGTGGTTTTAAACGTGCAGAACAATCAGCATTGCATGTGAAGAGTCGTGGACACATGCAAAGTAGTATAGATTATCATGATTTCCTGATATGTCCAACGTGCATTTACTATCCATCAAACCATGAGCTACAAAGCAATGCGAAGTCGTTGCCACGAGAGGTTTTGAAGCACACTTGCTGTACTTGGACATTTGGTGGCCACACATGGGTCCGTCTTTGGTCGCGTTGTCTTCCTGAACTTTTTAGTGTCGGCGATCCGATTCTGAATTTGTACTGTGCATGCCGCTGTACAGCAGGTCTGGTCAGCAGAGGGCTGACTTGGGCCTTGGGCTGATTGGTGTTTTGAGGTTTGGGATGCGAAGAGATTGACGGGTTCCATTCATCACAATAGTGAATGGAATAATTACCTGGCAACTATATCATCACCTGGCAACCATCGAGATAATTAGTACTGTAGGGAACTATATCATGCTTCTATCTTGGTGGCAACCCCTTGAATACCCTCATTAGAATGAACTGCATCATAAATACACTACTGTACGTTGTTTTCCATTCATCTTTCGCTATCTTTGATTCCAGTACCGGAACATCCCTCATTGACAATAAATTTGAAGCTAGTGCTTTCAATGGCCTCATCCCTTTTTGTTAGAAAAAAATGATTGAAAACACAAAGGCCTAGAGTAAAACTTAAAACATCTCACAACACAATCACAACTGTCTCGACTGCGACTCGCATCCTTGGCCGCCAGCAGCCACGGCGATCCGCGGCCATACCTGACAGGTTTTGCATCCAGCGGAGAAAAAGTATATGCCTGCTGTACTTGTCTCTCGTACCATCCAATAGCCAGTTGCAAAGAAAATTGACCTGCAAAGTCAAGGTTATCACCACAGACTAGGAGCTTGCAGAAGGTTCGCTTGGTTGTTGGCCTGGCTACCTTTGGCGCCATGACAGTTGCAGTGATAAACTTAGGCATTTCTGTCATCAAAAGGGGATGATCAAGGCATCGCTTCCTTCGTTTTCTGATTCCATGCCGCTGCGTTGATCTTTGTTCGGCTCAGCGCTGTGGGACGGTGCAACACCAGCCTCTTTTTGCTGGCACTGCGGCTGTGTCAGCTGCTGAGCATGTGAGCATGTGGATTCAAAGACCCTGTTTGACATGTACGCTTGTCAACTCAAATGAAGCCATACATGTATACAGCATTATACAGCCATGATCCTTTCAGACTTGTATCTCACAGTTGTGATGTGGCCAAGTGGCAAGCGTATGCGCCATTTCTCCCCAGCCTTGCTGATTTCCCCCTTGATCATTGGAACATCATGGAGAAATAGACGCCGGTAGATTAGTGTGGGGGACTCGTGAAAAATCCATAAAAATCACACGATATTCTTAACCCCCCCCAGCACTGATTGTTGCACCCGGCACTGATTGTTGCAACAGGCAGCATTTGGACAGCTGACATTGCTAGTCGAGGCGAGGAACCTTGCGTGGTGACCTGTTCCAGCTGTGACCCGAACCCGATCACCAGAGCCACAGGGTAGGCTGTTTTTTTTGACAATTTGATGGCGCGAAGAAAATAAAGATATTTAAACTTCAAACACCACGTTTCGACCGAAGTCGGATCCAATACTTTGTCATACACGGTCTTACTTGATGAGTAGACTGCTGATGTCATGAAGGGTCTGTGGTCTGTCCACCAGTCTTACTGTAACGGTCCCCGCACAGAGGCACGGAGTAGGCAGTTTTCTAATCGTCGATTTGAGGATCTGCCTTGTCATTCAGTCACTCCTGAAAGGCCCACAAGGAAGCGTCGGTGAGGCTCTCTTTGAGTGAATGGGTAGCCGGACGCCTAGTGATTGGGATTGGGTTCGTTCCACGCTCTTGGATGATGCAGGGTTGCAATGTGAAGGTTTACTCAGGGTCCGTTTAGGATTTATTTGTTGGTTAAGGTATGTTAAGGTTTTGTTTAGGGCCAGTTTAAGGTTTCGTCAGGGTTGGTTTGGGGTTTATTTAGGTGGTTTATGGTTTACTTACCGGTTGCTTTAAGGTTTATTTTCTTTATTGCAGGGTGGTGGGATGAGGGGAGTGGTGGAATTTTCACGGAGAAAGGAGGAAGGTGGGTGGGTGGATGGTCACTTAACCCATCTTAACCTCCCAAGTCGTCATAGGGAAGTACCATCAGAAAAAAGAGCTAGGGGACAAGGGTGATCTGACCAATAGTGGTATGGAATACATTTGATCCACATATGGGTGTGTCACAGCATGGTGTTTTCCTTCCAAAAGGCAATTTCAATAGGAAAAAAAAACAATTTCAATAGAGAAAATGATGATAAACCAGGCAATTTCGGGTATTCTATTTTGAAACAAGTCCATATATGCCGATATAACGTTTGTTTTTTGGGTTAATCCGCGAAAATGATCTGATACATTTCACTAGGGGTAGGATGCATGATCCCTGGACGACTGAACATGCCGAAGACTGGTGATTCATCGATGCCTGGGAAAGACCTGGAGCTGCCACATCCTGTTTTAACATGTTTCAACGCGAAGAAGCGGTGCTTCAATCGGCCGCGGCAAAACATGGTTTCAAGTCGTGCAAACACCAATTTCCAGTGGTATCATCCTCCCAGTCTTGTTCTTGCAGCTTTAGAATTCGTCATTGAGTAACGAGCAATTCTTTTTGGCATCCAGTATCATTCAGCTAAGAATAGGTACACCGTAAATGTGTCATCGCCCCAAGAACGACAACCTTCATGGGGGTTTTGGCCACTAATTTCCACAGAACATGTCCATCAATTGCAGTGGCACAGTCTTGAACTGAGCAGCATTTACCCGGTTTGTGATAAATCAACACATAAATACATGGATTAACAAACATATGAATATATTATATTTCTTTCAAATATGGCTATGATTGAAACGGGACAAAAATGGTTCGATACTCACAGACGATTTATAATGCTGCAAGAGGGCAAGATTGGGAGGATGATACCAGCAGCTGCTGTTTGCACTCTTTGAAACAATGAGATCAGTGGTCGTTTCAGGAACCTAAATTGGAGGTACCTACCATATATAAGGCCTATTTTTTAGGCCTATTTTTTTAGAGGATATCCCCACAAAATATGGCGAGAAATATGGTACGTTTACGTACCTCCATCAATTGGATCCTGAAATTCCCATTGATACAAATGAGCAGTGTTCAAAACCCCTGTTGGTTGATGATTATAGGGGATTATACTACCCTTTCTATATTGGGGCTTATAATAATAGGGGATTTTCCAATAGGGGATTATACTACCCAATAATAGGGGATTATTATATTTCCACTATTGGGGCTTATAATAATCATATAATAATCCAAGAACGGGGAATCCATGTCGAATCCATGTCTGCCATGTCTGCTGTGTCTGGAAGCACCGTTTCTATAGAAGCGCTGATCCAGAGGATGTGGCAGCTCCAACCGCGGTTGTTTTTCTCTTTTTTTTGGGATGGTGTTCGAATTTCCCACCTCGGTTTTCCAGCCAATCGAGTATTAAGTATGTGCATTTAGGGTGATGTTTTTGAGTCTTTGGGGAATGTTTGACAAGCAACCACAGCAGATCAATCAGACAAATCCAATTTCATGTTTGATTGTGAAATATGTTGTGTCACCATTACCACCTAATTAACCCAACCACTAACCCCCATCAACCCCCCATTAACCCGCCATTAACCTTCACTACCCCCCCCGGCCTTCATCAGCCCCCATCAACTTCCATCGCCCAGGTCGAGAACATTGGTGGAAGACGATCAAAGTCCCCGTAGGTACCGGGGACTAGAACAATTCGGGCCATTTTGAGTAGTTGGCCGTTAGTTCCTTTGTTGATTTCAAGCGACTTTGATTGAGGAATATGTTATTTTTTCAAGGATCACTGACATTTTGAAGACCCCAGTTTTATGTCAATTTCCAAACACAAATTATCCAGTGGATGTCTGAATGTTAGTTGACACACCCCTTTCATTTCTGATTTCCCTTTACCTTCGGAATTTGAACCGGCTCTTTGCTGAAGCAGCTGTGCACGGATTTGCGGTGCTTGTGTTCACCGCCAGCCTGCTGCGTGCGAAGGAAATATGCAGATGGATGAGTGCCAAGTCGCTTGGGGGCCAAAAAATGCTGGGTGTTTCCTCATTGTCAGTTGATATCTTGCCGCAATTCGCAATCTCCTTTTTCGGAACATCATTTTGAATCACTGGGGCCGCGGTGTGTCGTTGCGACCGCACGTATTCAGCACATACCCTCTGGTAAACGTTAACAAAAAGCTATTGAAAATGACCATAGAAATAGTGGATTTTCCCATTGAAAATTGTGATTTTCCATTGTTATGTAAACGTTTACCAGAGGGTAACCAAGGAAAACACAACACTCATGACATGCATGACACACACACACACAAGCTCCTTTGCGGTCACGAGAACCGCGCTCAAGCGCGTTGTGAGCTACGCTGCAGCTTCCCTTTGCATTGATTTTCGATCGTTTTCCTTGCCATACGATTTGCGCTGTGCTGCCCTGACCATTTCTCTAATTTCCATTTTGGCTTGAGACATCACTGACCTGTGGAGAATCATCACCAGCGATCCTGGCCGTGATTGTGGCCAGACTGCCTGAAGCAACGACTCTCCATTCTTGTGCCATTTATTTTTCCTGGTTGCCGTGTTTGCTGTGCCTATCTGGCCACCTGTCGACAATACCAGTTGGACTGCTGCCAAGCCATCAAGGGGCAGGCTCTCAAACGGCACCTGGCCTGACGAATTCTTGTTTGCGATCTTATTTGATTTTTTCGGATCACAGTGCTGCACCGGACATTGTGGGGGTCCAGCCATACTGTAGGGTAGGCTCCTACCGATTTCTGACTGGCCTGGACTGGACCCCAACATATTGCTTTAACCATTTACAGACTGGTGGCGCCCTTTTCATTTTCATACAGACTGATTCATTACAGGTGGTCCAAACGCCTCGAAGTTTGCTTGATTTGATTCGATGGGCTCACACCTGTTCTTTGGTTTGTGTCATTGGCACGATTGCAGACACGTGGGTGAACATTTTTATTTCCAGTGGACACTCCACCAGTGTTTCTGCAGGGTGGGCTCCTGTTTTTCATTTTCTGGCCTACACTGGTGGGAGATTGGGAATACCTGCGTTTGGATTCACCATCGAAGGTTCATTGGCCATTTCCTTGCCTCCAGCTCAACTGCTGCTTCCACACCCTGCGGAATAGGCCCCCGACATCTACTGCCTGGCCTTGTGGAAACAGCAATCATTTTGTGGACTCTGGACATACAACGTGCAACAGGTTTTTTATCTGCATTACAATACAGTGGGGTGGACTCCCAGTCTGATTGTTCCGATTTTGGAGACGGTGCTGTTTTGGAACCTGTGACGTTTTCCTCATCATTGGTGCTTGACATTCACTTCAACAGTGCTGGTGCCTTACATTGCACCAGCTCAGCAAGACTGCTTGGGGTGGGCTCCCATTTGAATATCTCACTGGCCTGGCAATTGTACATTGATTTTATTTCCTTATTTATTGGTTTTCTAGGGGTGGGCTCCCTTTTTCAATTCTCACTGGCCCGGTTCCAACTTTTCTTACATTTCGTGAAACATTTCACATTGAACGTGGCAGACGGCGACTATTTTCGGATTTTTGGGCTCCCATACCTGCTGGCTCAACGTTTGGCCCTTGTGTGGACCCTGACACCAGATTTTTTGCACTGGCATTGGACGTACGTGGATATATTTATTAATTTTTGGCAAGGATTCCTTCTGATCATTGAGAAGCTGTGGTTAGCTGCATCGTGTGGCGGCGTTCCAACTCAAACCTGGTTCAGAGACCGCAAGCCTGGTCCCAAGTCCAGGCATTGGATCCCAGTGTTTTTGCTGATTATTTGCTGCGTTTGGAATTGCCAACTGGCGCCCAGTTGCACGGGATCTGATAGGAGCGAGGGTTGCACTGTAGCCATGGACAGTGCTGAAACGTCCACTGATTGGACACACCACTTCATCCATAGATCTGACGTGAAGCTACATGGCAAGCGGCCACCAATGTGCGCTAGCACGCCAGTTGAGCTGACCCATCGTGCCTCTCCTGTTGTTAAGAGAAGTCTTCAACGAGCCCAAAAAAGGGCCCAACGCAGTGGAATGGCCTGGTATCGTGGGCGTTGCCTCACTCCTGAGGATTTCCTCAAAATGGGGATGCGCCCGCTGAACACTGATTTGCCCCCGATGACGCCTGCCAACCTGGCAACATGCAATATGCACAATGCCCCTAGGAAAAGACTCACATGCCTGACCTGGAATGGAGGAGGGCTCTCCAATCACCGATTGGACGAGCTCAAATGCTGGCTTGTTCAGCAGCAAATCCAAATAGCTGCAGTGACCGAAACCAGATGGAGCTTCTGTTCAACCTGGAGTGATAATTCCTGGCACCACATCCACAGTGCGGACCCTGATCACCGAGGTTCTGGAGTGTTGATTTTAGTTGCCAAGACACTTTGTGATGCCAACAATTTGCGCTGGAATGACATTGTACCGGGACGCCTCCTCCATGTACGCCTGCACATGAACCCACGGAATATTGACATCCTGGGTTGTTATCAACATGTTTTTGCAAGGGATAAAGGATGCCTGCAGAGACGTGAACGATTTCGGTTGGCTTTGGAACAACAGCTCCAGCAAATCCCAAATCGGAATACAGTAGCTGTCCTTGGAGGCCTGAACTGTTCCCTAATGGAGAGCTCTGGCACCTGCGGCACGTCTTTCTTCCGTTGGAACCACCAATTGCTGCATGGCTTGAAACATTCCGACAGTGAAAGGTTTGCACAAATCCTTCGTTCTGGAGGACTTGTAGCTTTGAATACATGGGACTCCTCATTGGGCCCGACATTTGTGCAAAACGGATGTGCCAGCAGGATCGACTTCATTTGCACACGTCGGCATTTGGCTGATGGTCAGGCTCGGAGAGTTCAATACTTATGGGAGGCACCCTTTTTGCCCCCTGGTCAATATGGCCATGTCCCTATGGTATGTCATTTGGCTAAGTACTGGGTGCCACCTGCACACCATAATGCAAATAGCCTGACACCACACCAGAAACGATGTGGACGCCTTGCCAAATTGTCTGGTGATGTGGCCTGGCGTCATTTTCTGGCTGCTTCTGGCGATACCATTTGCGACCAATTTCACCGGGTGCTGACCTTAGCTGAATCTGAGCTTTCCAGGGTACATGACACTGCCATCAATTGTTTTTCACAGTCTTTCCCTGCTGTTAGTGCCATAAGATCACCTGACCCATGGCAGACTAATACGGTTGTATTATCCAAATGGGCACACAGATCGCATGCACGACAGATTCAAACTAGTGATTTACATGGCTGTTTTCATGCGTGGTTTCACATTGCCAAATATCAGATGCTCACAAGATCACATCGCAGGTTTGCACAGAAACAGAGACGCCAGCGTTTTGAGGAGATCGTTCAACTTGCCAATCAAGCCGCCTTACAACACAACACCCACCAAATGTTTGACATCATCAATCGATTTGCTCCCAAGACCCCCATGCGTAGGATGCAGCTTCGCAATGACCTTGGAGCCCTGATGACAATTTCTGAGGAACGCAGTATGCTTGTTGCATATGTCAGACAAACATGGCATGGACACCCCATGACCCTGCGCCCTTGTCATTCTCCTCCAGGAGTGCCGTTTACGGTCCAAGAACTTGCAGGTGCACTGAGAGACATTCCTACTGTCAAAGCAGTGGCGCCGCCTTGCGCTCCAGGTTGCATTTGGAACTCACATGCAGACACCATTGCACCCATTTTGCATGAGATCCTTAATCAATGGTGGAATACCCATAATCCCTGGATCCCTGCCATGTGGCGCTCAGGCTGGCTACAATTAATCCCTAAACCCAATAAACCTCCCAATAGACCCCAACATCTCCGACCGTTGGCCATCCAATGCCCTTTGGGTAAGGCCGTTTTGGGCCTGCTCATTCGAATTGCATCCAAACAGACTGAATGTGAGTTCCGAAAATGGCCCATTTGGGCTTTCATGCCGAAGAGGTCGACGCAAGACCCTCTCCTGAAAGTGGCATCTCACTGCCGTGAAATTCAAATTTTGGTTGCCGCGCAGAAATCGACCCCGCATTCTCGTGCTGCGCAAATACCACATTTTTCTTGCTTTGGTGGCCTACAGATATTCATAGACATAGATAAGGCATTTGATTCTGTCAATAGGACCAAATTGTTTTGTCGCCTCCACCAACTACAAATTGACGATGCAGTGATCCAACTCCTCCAAAGATGGCACTTCGACACATCATATTTTGTAACACATGGTGGAGAATGTGTGGAAGTCAAGGTCAATCGTGGCTTGAGGCAGGGATGTAAGGGTGCACCATATTTATGGAATTGCATGATTGTCCTTCTGTTGCATGAGTTACAAGCCACTGTCTCATTGCATTGGATCTGCACGCACCTTACAATATATGCGGACGATTGTCATGTTGGAGGGGTCTTCGCAAACGTTGAAGAATTCAAACTGCTGTTACAAACTATTGGCCAGTTGTTTTCTTTGCTTCATGAATTTGACCTGACAATTAGCCCGCAGAAGTCAGTTGCCATTCTTTGCATGCGTGGCCACCTGGGCCGGAAAGCACGTGCTGCCAACACCCAGCGAGATCATAAAGGGGAGCAGCTCAAAATTCAACTCCCCAATGCCACAGTGATGCTGATCCCAGTTCAAAAGAGTGCCAACTATCTTGGATGTGTCATTGGATATCACAATTTTGCAGATTCCACAACATGGCATCGAGTGAAACTTGCGCGCGCTGGCTTCTCCAGACTCAGACGTTGGCTTTGCAACAGAACTCATTTTTCGATCCAACAAAGGGTACGGCTTTGGCGTTGTTGCATCCTCCCCATCATGACATATGGTGTTTTTGCGGTAGGAACCACCCCCAAAGGTATCCAACACATGATCACACAAATTGGACTCATGTTGCGGACGATTGTCAGGGATCACCCTCATCACACTGGCAATTCTCATGAACAAGTTTTTTCTGCATTTGCATTGCCACGACCGGCTGCCTTGCTCACGGCGGCTGTGGATTCATTCCAAAGGTCATTGACTCAGCGGAAATCAATTTTGCATGCAGATGATTTGGCAATGACGCTGCAATGGGACCACCTGGCCCTCATTCGAACACAAATTTCAGAAGTTCAGGCTGACCTGGCTCGAAGACGTGTCGAGACTGCCCTCTCTGGTGAGGTCCAGGGATCAGACATCCGATATCATTGCAGGTTGTGTTCATTTTGCACTGACCATGTCTCGGCCTTCCGTAGACACTGCACTGTTGCACATGGGACCCAGATGTACAGGCATTTTAACATTTCCATGCATGACTATTGCACTGACGGCCTGCCTCAATGTAAGTATTGCCACCATTCCTTTTCCACTTGGAGAAGCTTCCGCATTCACATAGAACGTGGCTGTCAGGCCCTTCTTCTTGGACCTGCACATTGCACTGGAATCCCATTGAAGGCTACAATGACATCGAGCCTCAAGCTTCCAACTGATGCTGCCTCTGCTAGAGGCCTAGTGATGCTGAATGATGCTGATCTTCAAAATATCCTAGCCCAACCCTGGGGATCACGTGTGCTTGGCATGATTGCCGATGACCGCCTGAGCCAACTCGAGCAGGAACCAGAAGCGTGCAAGTACCTCTGCAAATTCTGCTTCTTGTGTGGTCAGCATGCTCACCGTATCCAGGACATGCACTGGCACCTCAGCACAGAACACCCACAATATTGGACTCACGTGCCTGCCAAGTCTAGGATGATGTGCAACCAATACTGCACTGACTCACCATGTCAATTTTGCGGCAGTGGTTTCCGCACACATCAATGCCCGATCTGGGCTCAGATGGCAATCCTTGTTTTGCACGGTGGAGGACTGGCGTCTCTGGGGCCAGTACAGATCCAAACCCAGCTGGAGGCCATTCACCGTTGTGACGTTTGTTTTGAGCTGTTCAATGACTCTGCACAACTCATTCAACATTTACAACGTGTCCATAGATTGCTGGAGTGAGTTTCAACGTGGCCAGAGACAGTTTGGATGGACAGGCGGCATGTGCCCACTGTGGCAAGATCTACTCCTCACTTGAAGGACTCCGGTCCCACATAGTGCAGGGACGATGCCCTGAATTCAACCCGGCAGCAGAGACAGAGACGGTACCCATTCC
>Ga0126342_10008386_pt1:0-7500 | contig 18511 bp, 14 predicted proteins | sample Cyp1metagenome_FD_92528 | JGI IMG/M metagenome (GOLD analysis project Ga0126342, IMG submission 92528) | Coral microbial communities from Lord Howe Island, Old Settlement Bay, Australia - Cyphastrea 1 metagenome | ecosystem: Host-associated > Invertebrates > Cnidaria > Coral ...
ACCTTCCTTGGCACAGAAAAATCTCGAGCACTTTTTTTTTTGGCCCCAGCAAACGAGCAGAAAAAAATGAAACGAGCAGAAATAAAGTGGTACACGTTTTTCTGTACCAAAGGAAGGTCTAGGATATATAATACACATATGGAGAACTGGAGAATTTGATAGAACTTGTATAATATATCAGAACAGCTTAGAAGATATTCAACATCACGATGCGTCTCGCGCTTTCCCCCAAGAGATTTTTTAAACGCCCGGCAGGACAGCACGGAAGTGCAGTCCCTGGATGACGACCGACTCTCCTCCGACTCGGAGCGCAGCTCATCGAAGAAGGCGTCGACGTTTGGTCTCAATGGTTATCTATATGGATGTGGGTCAAAATGGAAGACCTAGGACCTAGGGCACCACAAATGTGAATGTCTAGTTTAGTATTTAACCATCCAATTATGAAATAGGTACCTAATTTGACCCATACCCATATGTATCTACCAATGGGAGATTCTTGCCATTCTCAACGTATTAGTGTAGCAATTGGAAATTGGAACATATTATTGGAACAACATTACCACAATTGATTATATAGGATTATATAATCTATAATCTATAATGGAAACCATTAAAATCTATTAAACCTCAATATGGAACATACATTGAATAGAACACATTAATGGCACTTGGGGACGCCATGGAAATCCAAAGATGTTCCAAATAGCCTCCCACTAATGAATGTATATTTGATCATTTTTAATCATATGCATAAATATATATATATATATACATGTTCATGGAAAATCCAAAGTTGTAACGGGCACTACTGGTACAAAGGAGAATCCGATACTTTTTACTAAAACCAAGCCAGGCCTGGCCAAAAGTTTTGGAATCAAAAAATGGTTTGGGAAATCCCCCAACTATAGCGATTCATAGCTAGGAAAATCGTCTCTGAAATGGAACAAAGTGAATGATTCAACCGATTGCCACGGTTGAATGGCTCCGGCTTTGGCATTTTTAAGGAGTTTTTTTGGAGTTTTGGAGTTTCAGGTTTGTCAGTCTTTAAAACAGCAAAGGTTTGGTGCATAATCATGGATTTTGAGCCACTTTGACAGATAGAGGGTTTCAATGTTTCGGGCTTCAATGACGAAACAATGCAAAACTTGTGTGAATGTTTGTCGTTTGCGTACATTTTTGTTGACTTAGCGACATTTTCTTACAGTGAACCCCTCAACGTTTCACTCAAATTCCTTTGTGTTTTCCATTTAAGTAAATGATGTTAAAAAATCGCTTCGCAGCAAGCTTCATTTCTGAATTGGACACCTGGGAAGGTTTGGAAACACAATCTGAATGGTATTGTCATAGAATTGGATGATGGGAAAATTTTAACCGGAAAGCCCTATATTTGATGGTAAAAACCTGAGGTTTCCGGTTAAGATTTTCCCTCAAACCAATCCAGTGATATTGCAGTCTTCCGATCTTTTTGGCATTCTACTACCCGATATCATCACGCCTCAGACATGTTCCACGGTCTACCAGAGTTATCTCCCAATGGTCGTGCCAACATGTCCATACCCGGTGCCCTGCTACTACAATATATCTGGTTTTAGCTGAATGTTCATCCACTCCATAGTGCCATATGTATATCATTGTATATCTTATATTCCATATCTCCATTTTTCTTGACTCTATCCCAATATATCCCAATATGTCACTTGTCCATGAATATGACGTCCATTCACTTTGGTTTTATGATATATCTCATGCAGATAGTCAATATCCCATGACATGTTCGCAGTATGTCCTCCATTTTGAGACAAAAGCGATAAGCTAAATCCCAAGTCTTGCGGATTCTGCGGATTGAATTACCATGTCTCACCAGGCAAATCTCCTTTTTTTCATGGTAAACATCCAATTGTTTGTTGGTTACACCTATGACATTCCCCGTTTTTTCCTGGGTGAATTGGTGAATTTCCCATGTTTTGATGCTTCAAATCCAACATGAACAACTGTCAGCCAGGGTAGCGGTGCCTCGCCGCCCTGCAAACCGTTGGGAGCGCCAGAAGATGTCATGGTGATTGATCTATTTGAAAGTGATATGCAACGTCATTGATAGTGATATTCCGAATATTCCTGTTGCTGTATATTTATCTATATAATTATTTATTAGTATTGGTCATTATTTATCTATATAGTTTGTATTTGATATTTTAATTTTACATATATACATATGTTGTTATTAATACATGTGTACTCCACTTGAGAAGTTGGTGAATGGGTAGAGGGATATACTTTCTATTGGTAGTTGATGGATCTCTAGATAAGTAGTTCTTCATCGCACCTTTACAATTATACTGATTTTGATTGGACAAGAAATCTAGTATATATGGTATGTATTATATAATTATTAATCATGACTTGAAAAAAGGAGTCGCAGTGGATATATATATATAGCATGGGATATCACCTCAAGCTTTGCTGAATAAGACCAAGATAACATGGAAATGGCTATATATATACGTATATCATATATTTGTTGGCCGGTTGTTTGTTCACATAGTGGGAATGCAGACCAATGTCTAAAGTACAAAACATGAGTTAGTTGTTTTTTGCACATGTCGTTTCAGAGAAAAAACACATCCTCGTTGAATTTCCATGTGTTTGGGTCTCAAACTGTCCATGCAGTTGTTCAATCTAATTCAATCCCCCGAAAAAAGATTGCCAAAACATAGTGCCAATGGTTGTGAGGTTCTGACTACTGGGATCCATTTGGGTTTGTCTGAAACTTTGGTACCCCAAAATCTCGAGGTTTCGATCATCATAATCTTTGTTATATCATATCTCCCAAGTTTATCCCGAAAAACATCCCAAGTATACTGGTTCTTCGGGGTCTAGGTAATAGATGGTAATAGATGATGGTAACGAGTCACGAGTGTTATCTCCTTTATAAATTCGTCAAATCCCGTGTTTTAAAGTGTCCGATTGCCCACCGTTGTCGAATCCTTGTGAAAACATCACTGGCGATACAGTGAAAATAAACAGGGATGGATCAAGTTACCTATGAAATACCATATTTGGGGTTTTATTCACATCCATAAATACCCATAAATCCGAGGATTTATGCTAAATTTACACGGAGTAAATCCATATTAAGCCATAAATAAATATATATATATATATATGTATATATATATATATAATTAATATGGATCACATATTATATATAGTTAATTAATGTTAATTACAAATAATTATTATAATACATCAATAAATACATTTAATATATATATAATATGTATCATATATATATATATATTATAATTACATATAATTACTGTACATCAATTATATCATAGCAATCCAAGTGACCAAGGCCGGAGCCCTCCAGCTGGAGCCATGACAGCCATGGCAGCCAGCGGCTTCGCTCCTGGGCGGATGTGCAGGATCCGCGGCTGATGCCATGGCTGGTTAATACTGGTTAGTATTGGTTAATACTACTGGTTAGTATCTATCATTATGGGATAATTGGTTAATAATCCCAATTTTCACTATTTGTTAATATCCCATGATTATCCCAATTAATGATAGATATTCACCAATTCATGTGGGAAAAACCATGTCATAAACCAGCCACTGGGAATGGTAAAATGGCTAGCACCAGAAATGGTGATGACTGGGGGATGGTTTATGGCATTGTTTTACCCACATTAGCCTAAACTGTCCCATAGATGTGGAACAAAATGGGGAAATGATCTAGGAAAATTATCTACTTAAATGGTGAGAATCAATTCTATGGGAGAGTTTACCCTACTGATCACTAGCATAGAGATTTGGAGGATGAAATTTCGACCAGCGATCAGCAAACAATGTATATTAAGGTAAACCAAGGACTGCAGTGGCTATTTCGACTATTTGCTGTCCCGTTTCATGGGGATGGTAGCCAGCTAAAATGTCTCGTGAGAAAGAACAATGGAAGGGTATCCCGGAAAATGGGGATGTAACGATTTAATATCCAAATCGGTGGAACCGAGCCAACCAAACAGACTGATTCATACGACAAAAACATAAAAAAGTAAACTCAAGTGCTGGTTTCCACAAACAGAACTGGGGATGAAACCAAGCAAGCGAACAGGCACAGAGACCTGGCACCATCATTTAGTGATTTTCTCAAGCCCCAATCCTGGGACCCCCAATAATGGAAACCAATTTCCACAGGTGCTGGTTCAAGGAATCTAGGTCAGAACAAATCAGACCTTTCATGTCCTACTGTATCTTTCATATCCATAGTCATCGAGTAAGCAGATCGTTCACTACCATTCCACACTTCATTGCTAAATTCAGAAAACCCCAACAGATTGTGCCGCGCTTACAGTAAATCACATCAGTTGCATATCAAGGAGAAGTTAACTATTTACTATTTGAGCAAAACATGATCTATATTACAGTATATAGTACAATTACTAGTTTGATGATACAATTGATCTAGTTTGGGCCTGGCCCTCACACACTTGCGGAGGGCAGGGTGAAGGCCCCAAAAAGGCACAAACCTGTACATGTTTGGAAGTTATGTCCTTTTGCTTTGGTTGGTTTCAGTGCGGCATTGCTCAACCTTATCAACCCAACTACAGTTAATTTACAAAAAAAAAGTAAAGTTCTGCTTAAACAACCATCAATCTAAACCAGACACCCAGAATCTCCAACCACAGTATGGGTTTGTATAAAACTAGGGGGCTCCAAATCCTTATAATTATAGTTTATCATAATTTTCTTGATCAAAATGACAATTGTGGGGTTTGCCCCATTTTCGGATACACCAGACCCATATACCGGCAAATACAACACAAATTCTGAAATACAGATACAAACCACAAACCTATGTTGTTCAATTCCCCGCAAAGTAAACCACACATATATCATATAATATCATATATACATATATAATTACCAAGTTAGTGAGGAATCACAATTAATTTACAGTTACCATACACTATATTCACGGCACTTGGCTACTATACCCATGCTAATTATTTTAATATCGCCACAGTATAACAACAGTAAACCATATTATACGATACTATACGTATATTCTCAGGCACTCAGTTGTTAACCACAATATGTCATATCAAAACATGCTGTGGATGTACACAATCCCGTACCAGTTGGTAGATGGTTTATTCCATGTTTTACTGGCAGTTGCCCACTTCTGGATTTTTGTCCGTCCATTGTATCGATAGTACACTCCTAAATACTGACCAACCAATGTGCTACTGTATGATATGGTTACAAGTATACGTTATATTTTATTAATGATTGGATTACTAACAATATAGTAACAATAGTAGTATTGGATAATGTTCACCCACAACTATTTGCCATACTATACCATATTAATAATGTTACACACAGACCCCGAGGTTTGCCCAAGCCCGGAATAGCGTAAATACCAGGGAAATCTGTACGACGTCAAACAACGGGAAGGATTTTATGTTCAATTATGTTGCTAGGGTGTTAACCAGAACATGTTGCTTCTATGTTACATATCATATAACCAGAACATGTCGGTTCTACATCATATAATTGTGGAAACAACCATACAGTCATTAGTTTGTTTTAATGTTAGAAGATATCAAAATCCCCCAGGCCCCATGGAACAATTAATCCTACAGTCATTAGGGTTTTTTGTAGGGTTTCAAGAAGATATCAAATTCATGTGCATAATAGTAATCATCATCGTCGTCGTGGTCGTCGTCATCGTCATTGTCATCGCCATCTTGGCTTGCCCGGACACTCGTTGCGAGTCCGGGCAAACCTCAGGGTTTTGCCGTAATATTAGGATATAGTAATTTCATATTGAGCCATATTAAATCATATTAATGTAAATTTGATTTGAGTCCAATAAGCTTACCAACAGTATACACACAGTTTTAGCCATATCATTGGAATCCAATTCACTATAGTAGCCATAGATTGGAAAATGCCACAATAACTCACAAGAATAGCAATCTACCAATCTACTGGGCCCCCGCAACTATAGACTAGGTGACTAGGTTAGTAATCTTTTGAATCCACAACGAGTTGTTTTCACCAGGACGAGACCACCTGGAATGACGTCGCGGAAGTCGTGCTTCCGACCCGACGCCGAAATGGTGGTGTTGTGAACCTTCCGCAGCCGCAGGAGGTGCGTGTGAAAAATTGTGGTCCCAAAAATGGTGTACTTCCAAGTCACCATAGTAGGTTAAACTGGTTAAACTATACTAAGTCATGGTCCAAGTCATGGTCATTTATGACTTGCATCCATGGATGACTTGGAGGTAGCACAATGACTTAGGACACCTCCATATGATTGAAATATAATGGGAATGATGGTTAAATAAACAAATATATGCATACTATATAAATCTATTTAATAATGATTATAATTTAATGATTCAGTAACGATATAACTACCTGCAGCCTCCAAAACCCACTTGTTTTGGGGTCGCTAGAAAAAAAAAAACTGTTTTTTCAAAATAACCCGTTTTTTTTTCAGCAAGGCATTTGGTTACTAGAAATTATGGGTAAATTACTGGCAAATTACGGGTAGAAATTTGGAAAACCAGGTTTTTCCAAATCAAAATACCAGTTGTTTTCTTAAAATCTCGAAAAAAAAAAAACGTTTTTTCGATTCCAACCCAAAAGAAGTTGGGTTAAGGGTGCCAGAGGTATATATATATATGTATATCCCTTGAAATTCATACTGGGAAGGATCCCCCATCTCGGGACTGTCTACTGTGATGGTTGGGTGGTTCATCACGCCACGCGAAAATATGGACCATAAATGGAGGGATTAAATAAGATAAATAAGACCATAGACATGAATGATATGGACATATTATAGTATCTTATTGTATCTTATAAATGATCTGACTATAATATAGTATCTATATACATAGTCTATAATGCTAGTATAGTATGGATGATATGGACATGTAGATTCTACATATCCATATCATCCATGCTGTGGATAGTAGCTCCAGTTTTTGACCACCATGGACATCAACCACCACAACATGATGGTTCATATTCCTACAAAAGATATTGGTACATATACGATATATGTCAAACCCTGCTACAGTACCATTGGACCATAGTTTTGCCAGCATTTTGTGCAGGTCGTTTGGCTGGATGTTCATTTTTTCACCAACTGATAGTCCCCAGCTGGTATCTATTTGTCCTCAAGTTCTACTAAGTTGGTTATATCCATGTGTTTGGGTTTGATCTGGTAACCATCCCACGCAAGTCATGTGACTTTGACAAATACATATGTTGCTTAAAAAAACAAGAAACAGATGAAACAGATGAGCTCAACCTTGGATCTTTTGCCATAAAATGGAGATATTACGCAGTTTCTGTTTAAAAGAAATCCAAGAGTTGGCCGCGCCAGGTGAAACGCACGGCCAAGCCTGCCAAGGCCCCGGCGCCAGCTGCCCCCAACCGGGGACAGGCGAGGTGGCGGCACGGTATGTGTTCAGGGTGAAA
>Ga0126342_10008386_pt1:12500-18511 | contig 18511 bp, 14 predicted proteins | sample Cyp1metagenome_FD_92528 | JGI IMG/M metagenome (GOLD analysis project Ga0126342, IMG submission 92528) | Coral microbial communities from Lord Howe Island, Old Settlement Bay, Australia - Cyphastrea 1 metagenome | ecosystem: Host-associated > Invertebrates > Cnidaria > Coral ...
TCAGTCCTCAAGTGCTGGTTTTTATTTTCTCCACCGGTGAAATCCCCATGAATTCTGTCCTTGGAGTCCCCAAGTTTAGCGTAAATGGAGCTGCCAGCATCAGATGGTTAACTCCCCATATCTCCCCATTCTCAGAATTGCTTCATGGGAAATTGAATTGTGTAGAGCTAATTTGGAGTACAGAAGCCAGGGTTTCTGGCAGAATGTCCCAACAAAACCAATCCCATCTGAAATGAATCCCATCCCGGCCCCTGGGCCCTTCCATGAATCAATCCACTCAGGAGCAGCATGGGTATCGCTGGCTCCCGCGATGATCTCATCGCTTTTCTGAACGCCAACAGTTCCAAGGAATGGCGCGCATGGAAAGGCACCAGCTTGCCCTGGAGAGTGGAGGAATCAGCATCTAGCTATACCACGACTTAGGGATCTTAGGGTATCCGGGTCCCAGGGTTTTCATGGGTTTTCACTCATAACTAATTGGGTAACCAACGAATGAACAGATCCAGGCAGATTGAACTCGTGAACTCCTGGGCGGAATGAGGATCCATTTCCTCAAGGAACCATAGTTTTGGATAGTTTTGGTTCTACCCAGGATGGCTGAATAAAAACACCAGGGTTAAAAGATGTTAAAAGTAAAAGATTGTTGATGATTTGTTTCATATTGATCCCCTATGATCTACAGTATATGTTTGGCTCTCCCTTGACTCCATTTCTCCGCTGAATTTTGCAAATTTTGGATGGCCCGCTTCGATGTTCGATTTAAGTACTAAAGATGCGTAGATTTTATCAACATAGATCTCACCTCAGCCCCTCATTGTTTTGATTATACCTATAATTAATTGCATGAAAAACCAACCAATTCATGCCATATTGTGCCGCTGTTTAACCAGATGTTGATGTGTTGCCACGATATGTCCCTATTTTATGGTTAATTAGTTATACCCCCATAGCCATCACCGATGGATTCTTACATTGGTGGGGGAAAAACATGTCGCAAATTGTCACACCCATGCACATATATATATATTTATACACAAAATCGCCAATACTCATGTATTGAAAATGCCATATATATAAGTATACATACAAATGCAAAAAGAACACACTCATAAACACTAAAAACCAGACCCCATTGACCCAATACGCGTGTGTGTGTTTGCGTGTGCAAAAATGAGGTATACAGCTCCTTTGAATTACCATGGTCGGAAAAGCACATATTCAAGTTATTTTCATAACCATGATTAACCAGTAGATTTAGGGCTGCCCTTTCGATCCTCAGGCGATCTGTCCTCCTACAGCATGAAGGCATGCAGATGGCGGAACTCAACGAGAAACATTTGTAATCTATTATAACTTATTAGAATCTATAAGCAACATTCTATAGCTAACCATAGCGAACCATTCAAATCTGGATATTTAATGATCTTTATCCATCCATATCCGAAAAAAATCTGGATCCAAGAAGAATGGGGTCCGAAAAATACCAGCTCTGGAGCTTAATCGGGATGGACCCCCCGCCTCCAATGTATGGAGGTATTTTCAGACAGGGCCATCTCATATGGGTATGGGTCAGAGTCCCAGGAAAGAACCATATATCATATATTTCTAGTGATGTGGGAATTGGATGGTAGAATTTTGGCTGAAATTCAAGAGTCAGTCGCAAGGGATGGTATCTCTTCTTGTTGTTGTTGTTGTTGGTGGTGGTGGTGTTGTTGTTGGTGGTGGTGTTGTTGTTGCTGTTGTTGTTGTTGCTGTTGTTGTTGTTGTTGCTGTTGTTGTTGCTGTTGTTGTTGGTGGTGGTGGTGTTGGTGTTGTTGGTGGTGTTGCCCAGGTTTCCGCATACTGCTCCGAGTCTCCAACTAATCATAACTAATCCAGACCTCCCAAGAGGAGAGTTGTCCCATGGCAGGACCTAAGTGGCTTTGCCAGCGAGCTCTTGAAGCGCATGGAGCAACCCGAGGTGACACGTGTGACCAGGTGATGTGGCTTGAAGTCCACCATCAAAGAATATTAGAATAGATCTAAATAGATGATCATTAATAGATGATTTTATAGATGATCATTAACATGTGTAATATTAATATTAGTAATATTTTTGTCGATGATCGTAGATGATATTACTTTAATATCACTTTCAAGGATGATTTGGACCGCGAGGATCAACGGAAAAATTGTCATCCTATCATGTTGCGTGTTTGCCAAAAGGTTGATCAGATGTGTTTGCCAAACACATCTCCCTGTGGTTAACTTGGTCAACCATTATATAGGATAGAACTTTGTAACTTAAGAGTTTTGGAGGATCAAGAGTCATTCAATGATGTTTAGATGTTCTTTTATGGATTTTATGGGATTGAAAAAAACAACAAACCACCACCACTTGTTGCGATTGTGACTAGTGACAACTGCACACCTGGCGGTTGTGACTGGTCATAGGCCTGGGGCTGGATATCCATTGTTGATGTAATAAACTGGTGGTGCCCCAGGTCGTTTAAACAAAATTGGTTTATAAGATTTTATAAGTGGGTTAACTAGGATTTCTATGGATTTCTGGTAGATGTATCATTATACATCAAGTCATGGGTTTATAAACCAACATATATATATATATATAACTGGTGGGCACTGGGCACCCCTTTGTAGATATTTTGAGAGCAACGTATTACGGCAATATCGTTTGAGTTGCTGAGGGGTTTGAGTCGAACTATGAGTTCAGTAGATTATAATCATATATAATCATCCTTTCTTGAAAATCATATAATCATATCAGGACATAATCATCATATTCAAGGACGTTATCATCATTACAATCATATAATATACATACTCAGAATCATCAACTCATAGTAATAATATCTACTTCAACCCATAGTTCAATGGGAATTCCAGGATCCTAAAATGGAGGTACTGTACCATATAAGGCCATATTTTGTGGGGATATCCCCTTACATAGGCCTTACATAGGCCTTATATATGGTAGGTACCTCCAATTTAGGATCCTGAAATGGCCATTGAATAGTTATAATATTATATATACACAACATTATATAATCATCTTCCTGATATGTCCTGACGATGACCACCTCAGATGCCCCGTGGAGCTGATGGTTTCGACGGAGCTGTGGCTGGTGCGCAGATTTTGGCATCTTGGCAATGAGCTTTCAACTCAGTGAAGCGATATTTTTTACATATGTATATGTGATATAGATTTTATAATATATTAATATACATATATTAATATACATATATTAATATACATATATTAATATACATAATATATATATATACATAATATATATATATATATGTACATATATTATTATTATTGTTATTTTTTATTATGAGTTTACCTGCAATTTAAGATTTAAGAAGGAAAGTCCTGATAAACCAAACTAAACCATGGGATTTTTCGGATGATTTTGGTGCGTGTTTTCTAGACTCCAACGGGGTTGAACCATGGGCATGGATGCGATCTCGCCAAATGGTGATCCCACTGGGCTACAGTAACTACATCTAATTACCCTCTGGCAAATAAACAGTTTGACCCTGAAAATCACCAATTTTTAATGGAAACTAGTCTTCCAACCCCGATGACTGCCAGGGTCTATGTTAATTTACCAGAGGGTACATGTAATTACATGTAATTACTTTGGTTGAACATGGTTGAAGAGATTCTACATGATTCTACAGTAGATGAGCCTGGCAATGTCTACTCAAAAAATGTCAATGTCTATTCTCTCTGGATTCTGATGGCCAATCCTGCCATGGACCTCTCAGGAATGGGTGCGAGGAGGAAAGACGGATTACAAGGACCCAACACAAAACGGGCCTCCCAAGGGGTCCCAAGGGGTGACGGTCAGTGGTTGGAGGCAATGGACTGTGTGTGTGGCTTGTGAGTCAGTTACTAACCATGGATTCCTTTTTTTTGGATATCAGGTATCCGAGTACACGTTTCATTTCGATCACCAAAACAATCAAATGAATGGAATTGTATTGGTGCTTTGATTTACGATAGGAATAAGCTAGTAAGCCTTGGCCGTGTTTTGTGGACAGGTTGTTCGTTTGTTTCGTTTGGGCATTTTGATGGAAGAGCATCTGGATATCGTTTATCAGATCATACCTGAAAATCAACTGCTCGTAGCCAGTGGCAAATGAATCTGGACCGGGACATGTGATTCAGTTGAGCACATGTTCCCCACTGGTGGATCGCATCTTCAGAGATGTCGGGTTTCTCACTGGCAATATGGTGAACCATCATGAACCATCACCACTTTGCTGGACATTAGGCCATCCCTTTCCCCATTGGTTGGCCCAAAAAGTGGGCATCCCAGAAGTCGCGCAGGTCCACTGGGATGAAGCCTAATAGATTGTGTGTGTGTGTGATGTCACCTGAATTCAGGGACAATTATGTCTTGCTATGGTCAACTGGGGATAGTTATGGTTAACTGTGTCCATATTGCTGAAATATGATTGGCAGGATGGTTTAGATTATGTCTTAGAGCCCTAAGAAAACATCCATTCGCCAGTTGCTGAGCCAGGAGACGTGGACATCGCCCTGTTCTCGGCTGTCTGTTTTTGAACGACTCGGTTGAAGGGAGCAAATACAGGAAACCATAGGAAACCCAAGAACTTGAAATCAACATATTGTGGATGGAAGAAATCCTGCACCAGTTGGTAGATGGTTTAACCCACTATATATATATAAGCCCACTATTTACAGTGTCTTATAGTTACCAGTAGTTGCCAAACAGTGCAGTGTGCAGGATTTCTTCCACCCACAGCAGGAAACAATTGGAAAGTATGTTCGGAGGATAAACAACTTGAAGCCGTTCCATTGGTGTGTGCGCGGGCGAGTGTCTGTGTGTTCAATAGAGAAAGCCATGAAGTAGATGGCTGCCACAAAGAAGCCACCTATTACCCAAAAGTATCGCAACTATGCCTTGTTTTGTGTTGATTGCTGAACTTCAGCCAGATACATGTAGTATGTTCATGTATATACTGTAGTGAAAAGAACGTACTGAACTAGTTTTCACTTTTTTACACTACGTGAATAATGAGCAATTATAAACGTTATATATTTGCGAATACAATTGAACAGATCAGGTAGATAGATAGATGGATAGATAGATGGATAGATGGAAAGTTTGATAGATGGAAAGTTAGACAGATGGATAGATAGATCGATATCCATTCTACAGTATGATATGACACACACACACACATATACTGCAGGTGTCACTGGATGTGATCACATGAGACCTAGTGGAAGTAATGATTGATTGGAACTCCCGTAGTTGTTCACTGCAATGAGTCTGCTGCCTGATGTTGCTTAGTTGTATCAATAGCCATGTTTGATGATGTCAAATTCACGTAGTATATCAAGTGAAATTTAGACCATATTATATACATGTACATATACATAATACCAATGCACATATTACACATATGTGTATATTTGTATGTGTATTCTGTTTATGTATGTTTATTTATGATCTTTGCACACTGTTCGCTGAACACCCTGAGGTCAACAGACACACCTGAAGCACAGAGTCACTTACGCGCCGAGGCCCAACTGTTGGGGCAGTCGCTACCCAGAATACAAAGTTCAGGTTAGTGAACTACTATGACTTATCATGTTTGACTCATCAGGATTTGCCCAAGAAATCATGAGAAATGGTTTGCTATTATGATGAAAAAAAAGGTATGGGGCAACAGCCAAGCACACCCCTGCTGAGTAGATTTCTGGTGGACCAGTATGGGAAACCCCATCAACAAACCAGTAGAAGAAACACATGTAGATTAGATTAGCCTGCAAAGAGAAAACCATATATATATGCATATATATATACACAGATGCACAATTGATTTCAATTACAGTACCGTAGTGTTTATCAATGTTAATACGTATGTAAAATGTGTTGTCTATATACCTACCTACCTACCTACCTACCTACCTACCTACCTACCTACCTACCTACCTACCTACCTACCTACATACCTACCTACCTACATAC
>Ga0126342_10008387_pt1 | contig 18511 bp, 12 predicted proteins | sample Cyp1metagenome_FD_92528 | JGI IMG/M metagenome (GOLD analysis project Ga0126342, IMG submission 92528) | Coral microbial communities from Lord Howe Island, Old Settlement Bay, Australia - Cyphastrea 1 metagenome | ecosystem: Host-associated > Invertebrates > Cnidaria > Coral ...
GGACCCAAAAGTGGGGTCAGCCATCGGAGAATTTTGCTGCTGCCCGCAGAGGTTTTGCAAGCAGATTTGCGACGCACTAGCATGAGCGTAAGTGTTAATACATGCTTTTTCTCTCTCTGCGTCTCACTTTGTTTCTTGTACAGTATGGCGTCCATCGCTGCCACAGCCCCAGGTGCCGTTCGTCCAGGATCCTCGTCTTCAGCTTCATCAGAAGACGTCACCCATTTCATGAGTGAAAGGGAGGTTGGTGGAAGGTCCACGGTTCTTTCATCTGCATGTGCAGAGAGCCGTGCATGTTACAGTGGTGTTCATGGGAACCTTGAGAAGGTAGCTACACAGCATCATGTTGCAGACCTTGTGAATCAGGTGATGACGGACCTCACAATGACCAGATCAGTACTCGGAGAGGTGCATGTATTCTGCCACGTTCACATGTCACTTCCATGCACAGGTGGTTCTCCGCTGCAGAATTTTTCAGCTGGCAACCGCGTTCCAGAACATGAAGAAGTTCTTTGAGCTTTGTCTGCATGTGAGAAGTTGTTGAACAAACTTGAGAAGCATAATATATCCGTATCTTTTGAGTTGCCAAATTCCAACAGGTATTGGACGCATCCGAGATTGTCTGCATTCGTTCAGGCAAGAGCTCCATTCAGGTCTGTAGTCCATGCTTGTGCAATGGGAATTGAAGGTATTCCAGGTTTGCCCATCAAGAAAGCTTTCAGGATCATGTCGAGTTCAGAGGAACTTAGTCGACGTCTTGAGAAGAGTTTCAGATGTGTCTGTGACTTTCAAGTTTGCCAGGTTTTTGTGCGAATGTTCATTGCTTGCATTCGGTTCAGGTGATTGAAGCAGCTGCGGGGGCCAATTGGGTCTAACTTTTCAGGTGTGAACCGCCTGATCTTCCAAAAGGAGCGTTCTGCTGCGTTTTGGATAGTTGGATGGAATGGACTTGTGAAGTCATCTGGATAGAGATAGCTTGACATGTTTAAAACATGAAGCAGAGGTCTCTTTGATCGTTGCCCTGTGCGTTGCTTGGGTAGTCGGATCTAATTATCAAGACTTTGAGGTCTTACAATTGCAATAGTTAATTCGAGTTCCAGTTGCAAGAGTGCAAGAAAACCCAAAAGACATCTTGAGGATGATCTTTGGATTCTTGGATTTTCTTTGATATCTTGGACTGTCCTTGATGGACTGTCTTTGGAATGTTTGTGGACTGCTTGGAATGGATTCCAGCGTGAGCTTGATTAAATTTCCGCAGCCATTTGTGTGTGGGCAGGTCGCGCAATAGCCATGGACGATTGTGGATGGTATAAACTGCTATTTTACATCTTTGCAGGTTGCCGTGAGTTGCTGGATTCTCATTTGGTGTTGTTTATATGAAGGTTTTCGACCGAATGACAATCAAATTCTGAATGAGCTTGATGGTATGGAAGTTGCCGCCAGACCGCAAACTGGTAATCCAGCTGCTTGTCCATGATGTCCTACAGGTTGACCTTGTTCATGTCTCTTTGGCTCCCTCATTTCCAGTCTTCCCACACTTCGCCAGGTTCCTCTTTAGGCTGCATTGGCGGTTCTGGGGCCCAAAACGCTTACACTTCACCTCCTCCATGAACTTGTCCCACTGGAGTTCGGTGATCTTGTCCAAGGGGTTGTACCTTATGCCACATACCCCAATGCATCTGCTCTTGTTGAGGCCCATCGTTCAAGTGAACCTCACCTCCTTGATTGGCTCCACGTACATGACCTCCTTGATCGCCATCTCGTTGCAGTCCACAACGTTGATCTTGTCCCGGTAGTGGCTCACGTGGTCCACCTCCTCGTCGGACATCATCTTGACAATCTCCCCAACCTTGTTAGAGCCCCTGACATTGCCTTTGTCCATCTCATCCGCCTGGAAACCCTCCATAAGGTCTTGGTAGAGGTGGAGGTGGGGGTCCAAAGACCTCATCGCCATGTCAGCCTCCAGTAGTGACTGCAGCCTGGAATCCCGTAGGACCCCATCACTTGAACTCCTTGAAGTCCCTCTGGTCCCAACACCCGTAGGCCATCCAGTGCTCACCTGCACTGATTGTGACCCAACTGCATCACTCTGAGACCCACCCTGGCTTTCCAGTGGTTCCCAGCTTGGCGGTGTGCCTGCCATCCTCAGCTCGTCCTCATCCAAGTCAAGGTCCAATAGGTTCTCGCTTTGTGTCTCATCTGGTAGACCTCTCGGTCTCGCCTGGGTTAGGAGGTGTTCCTCTCACCTCTTCTTCAGAACGGGTCTCTGCCATGATCGCTACTATGTCCTTGGCCTGGATCTTCTTCTCCTCAGCTTTCACTTTGAAACCCATCCACAGCTCTTGACATAGTTCCTGTACTCCACGACATGGCTTTCAGTTGAGCGACCTTGGGCTCATAACCTGTAGATTCACGGGATGAATCCCAGGCGAAGCGGCTTACTTTGGGCACAAAAAGAGACTGCAGTGGCTCAGGAGGTCATGTGTGTACGCAGCCAGGTTGTTGTTAGGCTATCTTCCACACGACGATTGAAACCTCCAAAAGTGACCGCTTTTGCAAAACTTGGCATAGGCACGGCCATACAGCCCTCACGCGAACGCTTGCGGACGGTTGTGGACGGTTGCAGATGGTTGCGCAACATTTGGCGATCACAGCTTCAACCCCCAGACCCCCAGAGTGAAACGGGAACCCTTGCTACTGATTCGGGAAAAATGAATTTTCAAATGATGTCGCAGAAGTTGGCCCGAACAAAACATATACTGAATAAATGTTACCTGGTGGCATTTTGTTTTTGGATCACCAGACCCATGGCAACGCCAAAATTACAAAAAAACATATTTTTAGTCTCTGCCTCCTAACAGATCTGGTCATTCTTGATGTTCCAAAAGGCGATCGCCCCGAAACAATCCCAAAAAACTGATCAACATGTAGTTGGAAAATTTCGTGTTGTTTTGGAATCACTCGCATTTTGTACTTGATGATTTCCATACAGCATTGGTTGGTTTCATTTTGTTACTTTACAATTCGGTTGGTCTTTCCTCGCAGATTTCGGTTCAGATCGTGGGGTCCATGGATCATGGCCGAGGTGCCTTGGGAAAACATCAAAATCGTGGCAGTTTTGATGTTTGTTTTCATTTCTTCTCAACCATGGGATTTTGGGGGGTTTCAAATTCGGAGACAACCCCTTTCTTCGAATTTTCCCTGCCAGTCTATCCCCGGTTTTGAAAACATTTTTCTTTTGGTGGGGATGACCACTAGCAACATCTTGAGAATTTCGAAATACACAACGGCAAACATGTCATACTTGCACCAACCCATATCCGAACCATGACAATTAACCATGATGTTTTGGATTTCCATTTTTTTTTGGTTAACTTCACTCACATTTGGACATTTTTTGATGCGTTTCAGACGAAAGGTTCTGACAACCAGTTTCCTGTGGTTCAAATGTCAGCCCGTTTGAGGTTGATTTTGTCCCCCTCACCCATGAGTCTGGCTGCCTGACTTGGCTGCTGGGTTCTGGGTTTCCTGGGATGGCATGATCCTTCAATGGAATCTCACCAATTTTTGCAGCAGTCAACCAATCCATCACTTTTCCAGTGATCAGTTCACCCATCTTCCCAAAATTTCCATATCATATGGGTGTCACAACATCATATGATCTGGATATCGACATGAATGGGTTCAAATTGCATCCGATTCGAAGGCCCTTAGAACCACACAGGTGAGTCATGTTCAGTACACATGATCCTGTTTAATCTTGATTTTTGGGCCAAGCAATCATCAAACCGATTCAAATCCAAAATTACAAGTGAATCATCCAACCATCTTGGTCAGATTGTCGAAGTGCGTTGGTGTGCTGTTTATTTGGGTGTGCGTGAAAATGGGGTATACCCCTGAATGGTTGTTTAAATGGGGAAAATGATGATAATCTGATAATCCACTGGATTTGGGGGTACACTATTTTCAGACAAAACCATTTTGTTTCGTTTTAAAATGCCCCCGGACCATCCGAAAATTGGGCCATGTTGGACAGGATTCTGAGCCAAAGCTTGTCGCAGATCGACCGAGCTGCCGGGGGCCTTGCCGTTGTTGTTGTTGTTGTTGTGGTGGTCGTCGTCGTCGTCGTCGTCATTTCTTCAACTTTATTTTTGTTTTCTATTTTTAGTAGAACCTATTTTTTTTTTTAGTTTCACCCTTGCTTCCACCGCGGTGGACAAATTGTTATTTTCAACACTTTACACATTGCCGCTGCACAGAATCTGCGGGTGCTATGGCATGTTATGGCTCAAAATCGTTTACCAGAAATGACAATAGCGACTTGTGGGTATGTTGGCACCTCATCTCTGCGCTATAGCTATCAAATCCCCATTTAATATCAATTATATATAATATATATATATTATATAATCACAATTTCATTGAGTAAACAAATCACCATAAAATTAGAAGATCACAAGAACATCACCATTAAATTGGATTTGTCACTATCTAATCATCATCAAATTGCCATTTTATGGAAAGAAAAGGGCCGATGGCTAAGGTCGGGGGTGGTTTTGCCTTCACCAAACTCGATTGCTCCAACAAGGCAAGCCCGGTGTTTTTTTTTTCATAGCCACCAAAGGACTGGAATTTCAGGCCACCAACAAGGAGGGATTTTGGTCTGTTCGAAAGTGGAGATGTGACCAAAAGTCTTCGTTGATCATATGTCCCCAGCTGGTTTGGGCAAAAAGTCAGGACAGGGTTTGCAAGTCATAAATTTGTAGCCATGAGTTCATGACTCTGTTAGTGACTCCTCGAATGGTCTCTGAAACTTGGGGACCCACCAAGCCAGGATGTATCCTTGAAGTATCCATGCGTAAAAGTTCAGCTTGCACTTGCAGAGGTTGCCGCAAACAAGGGACCATTTAATCCAATACCTTCCTGACAGCGGAATTTCCTGAGCCCAGGAGCTGACCGATCTTGGGAACAAGGTAGAGAACTACACTCAGACTGGACACCCAGAGACGCTGACAGCAGCATGGATCCTTTGGCTCAAATGGAACCCAGGGATTTTCTCAGTTGGGTTATATATATATATGATTTTTGTACCCTTTGGTAATCAAACATGGCAATGGACATTCCCCTTGATATGATAGATGATTTTCCTATTTAAATGCATGTGTGTAGTGGATTTTCCCATATTTTCCTACGATTCTCCCAGCTATAAACCTCCATTTTTGATGGAGATTTCTGCCGTTTTCGAAGGCTGCGCCACATCATCCTCTCCAACAACAAGCTGCTGGGAGAAATCCTGGACCAATCCTTGGGGGATAACCATGGATGAGCTCGAGATTATTAGTTTTATTAGTTATAGTTATACGTAGTTATAATTGTTTATCCTCAAGTAATTAGTTTGAACATTTTACCTAAGTTTATACATATATATATATAACTTTGCTAATGTTATGAGTGGGAACACTGCAGGATTTTCTGAGAAAAACAGAAAAACAACATTGCCACACTATGAGAAACATTGCCCACTATGAGATCACATCTAAAAACAATCCGTTCTGGGTGAGGCTCAACAACATCGATGCCGTCACCAAGTTGCCGCATCTTCTGACTTTACAGCTCGACAACAATGAGGTCACCATTTCTGACCAAATGCAGTGGATAAGGGTGGGCCCATGTTAGATGAAGAAGTAAGGGTAGCACATTGACATGAATAACTAAATAAATAACCATCATTTTTTTCCACTTGGAGAGTGATTTCCTTGATTTTCAGAATAGATGATGGGTATCAGCGATACCTATTCGGTATGATGTGCGAAGTATTGGCAGTTCAATGGTATTGAATAATAAATTTGGTTGTACCAACTGTTGCTTTTCACTTGGCTAAGGTTGAAGCTTCGAAACCTGCTGCCATTGATGGGCACATATAAAGGCTGCAGCATTTCTGCTCAGATGAAGAACTTACAGAGAAACGGATGCCAGCGTGGACTTTGGTAAACTTACTGTAGAACAAATGTACCAGGAGCTGTTGTGTTTTTGGAACACAACAGAGTTGTAATCCATTCGGGTAGTTTTTGTTTTTTTGAACCAATGTTTCCAACTGATGAGTTGTCAAGATATACCATGTCATTTCTGCCATGATCTCACCGTATTTTCTCGTGGCCAGCTGCAGAGAATGGACAGGCACCGAAGTTCATCAGAGCTTGGATGGGTTTGTCAAATAGGGTACCTCAAAGCTCCTGAGGAATTGATTTAGATTGATTTTTCCACATTAAGTTGATATTTTATGCACATTTTATGGACATTTTGGGCTCTCACCTGACACAGGCGGATGATTTGGCGCCCTAAGAAGTTGCCACGAGATGGTACACGGTGCGGGTTCAATGGTTTTGATCGTTAATATGCCACTATTACTGTCACTATCACTACTCTTACTATTACTGTAATGTCTTTCCCTTTTTGTTTTTCATGATACTTATTGTTACAGTTATTATATGCTTATTGTGACTTTGAGAAGCACCTCTTTGCCCAAACACCAGGTGATGTCAGCAGATCGGGCAGCTCTGCAAGCCTTGGTGGCCATCTCAGCATGCTGTGGCCACAAGAAATAGGGATTTTCTGAGCAAACGTAACGAGTTCAACCAGAATGGCTTCAATAGCCAACATCCGGTGTTTTAAGGAAGAATTGGAATCTGCGAACACGAACTTTGAGACAAATTAATCAATGAAGTCACACACACAGATAAGGATTCGATTGACAAAAAGTGAGTTAATCAACAAAGAGGGAGATCCAGAATCTAAACCAGTGAGAATGGGGATTTCACCAGCCAAAGAGGGAGCACATGGAGAGATATAATGGAACCATGATAAATTGCTTGGTGCTGCGATGGGGGTGTCAACAATCAAGAACGGGATTTTGATAACCGTTCAACAACTAAAAGGAGGATGTAGCCAACAAAATTAAAAATCTCAACCCATCACTTGAGTTCTCAGCGTCACAAAAAGGGATCTTCACAAACAACTCTTCGGCATTTCAGTTGCAGCAAGGGGGCATGCTATGGCCAAAGAGTGAGCTGGCTGGGGGGCTCCTTAATGAACATCGTCACAAAGTCGTCGCCCTGCCCTGATCATTGGTCACAACAGCTCTATCAGATGTATCAGTTGTATCATTCGCATCAGTTCTACCAGGTAGAACTAAAATGGTTGGCCAACTTTTCTTGAACTATACCACCATAATCCACCATAGTTTGGTTGGTCAAACTGCCACTTAACATCACTTCACCATGACTTACGCTGGTTCCAGCATTTTGCGTCCAAGCTGGTCCAAGCTGGTCCAAGCTCCAGAGATTTGCAGGCGGTGCGAACGAAGGCACCGCTGCGTTACTTCGAACTGGTGCGCCAGAGATAGAGGATCCCACTGGAAAATCGGAAATCCTGATATTTGCTTGGAAAAAAAACACATGGAAAACATGGAAACACCATAGACACTTTGAATTTTTATGGTTATGTTTGATGGCCGGCAAGTTATATTTGATAGCACCATCGTGTCCTACAATTTGTCTATTGAACACACTCAAAAAATGACCCAAGACTGTTGGGTATAGGATCTAATAAAGAGAGGATAGCGATACACCGAACAATCCTGGGGCTATTCGGCTATTCGGCTATTCGCTGGTACGGTGGGTCTCACTACAATTGGTCAGTTCTTTTGGGCTTCCATGTGAGTCCTCTGCGAGTAAAATCCATATTCATCATTTGCCTGCGCGGATTCTAGACCGTGAATTAGAAGTTTAGAGGAAACTGTTTTTGTTTTTCTCCAGCACATTCCATGTTGGCGCTTTTGGAGTTTTTTCAAGGTCAAATTCAAGTCTGCCGATCACAACGTGACGTGAGGAAGCCTGGGAACAAGAGGCATAGTGGTGTAAATTGGGATGAATGATTGAGATTTGCACCAGTAGACTCTATTATTTTTGAAACCAAATGAGCTATATCAGATGTCAGAAGCAGCAAGTAATTGTTGGGCCACAAGAGAACTCGATCTCCATCTTCCCTTGAGGTGCTTCCTGGCGGTGGGAAAACATGCGTTATACCTGGTCCGACGAAGTCTGGGGGGACTTTACCCCAATGACCAAAGCGCCTGGCCTGCAGAAACGGGGAAAGGTGACCAAAGCTGGTACTCAAAACTGGGATGGAGAATATTTTCCATGATGTTTGATTGGAGGGTAAAGCCGATGAAGCCTTGTTGAGGTGTTTTGAATCAACTTGGGGGTATGGTTACCACAGATGTGCGTCCGAGTTGCAAACCATGGGATAGGCCTGCCACAGAAGTGGATAAGACAAGAGGACAATTTACAGGAATCCCATGTACTTTCCTAGAAAAAGCCCGTCGGTTTTCATAGAAAATCTGGAAAAGTAACTCAGTGATCAGTAGATTAGTAATTGACAAGTTTGACAATGTAATAGAGAGATAATCCCTTTAACAAAAACCATGGGGACTTGTTCAATATTCTTCAAGATTTCACCAACAATATAGCAGGATAGTAATTCATCAAGATTTTAGTGGGACTTTACTTTTCTATCTTTTTGGGGATTACATGGGATTACTATAAATGAATGTTTATGCTATTTCATAAGCAACAATCCATTTGTCCATGGATCGTCAAAAACACGTTGACACAGGTGGCGCAATCTTCTTCGCCTTCATCCGATCAATGGATGAGGCGCATGGATCACAATTTTCCACGATGATTGCATGGTCCATTTGCATTCAGAAAAAAAACATGAGAAGTCCGGGTGCTTTGGCACATTTTATCACATTTCTGTAATCATTAAACCCATATTAAACGCATTTTTTGAGCGTTTTGCCCGTTTTGCCCTGGTCTGGGAATGGTCCAATGGTCCAGCGTGGTGGTCAGGATGCCGAAGACTCCACTCAGTTGAAACTCTTGCTCAGCATCTGGGCGTTGAAAAACCGGGCGGATTCACCATTTTTCTGGATGAAGCTGGAAACCAGAGTTGGAAACCAGCAGAAATTTCACTGCGACCGATGGCATTTTCCGGTCGGGTGATACGCTGAGGTGAATCGGGCGCCCGCGCGTGGATGGGTGATACGCTGACAGCAGGCGTCTCAGAGTCTCAGCGGCCGTGGTAAATTCTGGCACTTAGACACCACAGATGTATTGATGATCCTGTCTAGATGGGGCGGTTTTTGGCAACAGAAATGTGGGCACAGAAAAAAAAGCAATCAGAGATGGCTGGCTGGGGTATGACTCAGCAATGCGGACGTTGGCAACACAGATCCTGGCCATACTTTGTTCCCAACAGCAGCCACTGTTGGGTTTCAATCGGGCTGTTGCTCAGTTTTCTCGCGGGGCCCGAGCCGGAACGGCACCTGCAACCCTGCAACCTTAGAACTCAGAACCCGCTGTTGGGTTGCAAAGTTCGGTTAATCCAGCTGCGGATCCATTTGAGAGTCCCGCAATTATATGCAATTCTGGCGTTTCGAGGCTTTGACTTGAGGTCACACTATTAGAATCTAGATTTCATTGGACGCTGTAGGATGATTCCATGGGTATCCTTGAGGTCTGGAGCAAGAATCGGCATGCCCTGGCGCAGCAAATCCAAGTGTCAGCCTTGGACAAACTCTCTCTATCGGCGCTCGGGGAATTTTTGACAGACCCGTAGCCAGATGGGTATGTCAAAAAAATGGGATATACCTATACCATCCTATACCAGTATACCTCCATAAATGTCCATCTAGCCATTTAGTGGGAACATGGTAAACCATGGGATTTTGCAGTTTTCCCGTACATTTTCCACCCGTTTCAATGGCTTTCGGCCCAAATCCATCCCTTTCGATCTGCACCCTGGGCTCAGGTGGCTTGGAACACGGACTACATCTTTCGCTTTGGCCAGGCCAGGGACTTCGGACTTCCTGATGTCAAAGTTGAAGGCCCTCGGCCCACAAAACTTTGGGTCATTTTCGCAGATTTTCATGAGGATTGAACATTTGATTCATATCCAGAGATCTTTTAATTTTATAGCTCAGATATGTCATATCACCACCAGTCTCATATAGTCTCATTTCTGGGTGCAACCACTAAAAATGGTGCCTTTCATGGGATATTGATAGCGATATGGCGATATCTCCCATTAAACCAGGCAGATCAGCCAGGTCCGGCACTTGCACCTCACGAGCCCTCCACCGTCGGAGACTTCCAAGGGCTTCATGGCGTCTCTGGTGCAGTTCTTCCAAGGCGACAGCCAGGGGACTTGGAGCCGTGAGCCCCAAGTCGTCCTGGGGTTTAAACATGGTTGTAGCCACGAATCGGTTATTTATGAACATCATGTTCTCTGTTATTTGTTAAAAACTGGTTTGAACATATTATCATATTTAAGACATGTCTAAGATATTCTAAGATGTTTGGACCATTTTGAGAATATCATGTTCTCTGTTTGCAATACCCGTAAATTGGGGTGTGCCCGGTAAACCCTTTCGTTTGGGTTTTCCTCCCCAGAGACGGCGAACACTGAATCCATTGTGACGCAGGGGAGAAAGACTCGACTGCGCAGCCCTTCCAGGGATGCAAGGAGGTACACGGGATATGGGACCCAGCGGCAATGGGAGGTATACCCTCTGGTGAACTAACATAGCTATGGAAAATCACCATCTTTAATAGGTAAATCAACTATAAATGGGCCATTTTCAATAGCTATGTTAAATTACCAGAGGGTACTCCAAATTGCCGAGGTGATAAACCTGGCTCAGTGTACTCTGACCGAGAATGGCTGGGTAGAAATGTGTCAGGTACTTACAGCCAAACCCCAAATCATCCCAAAGGAATGCAAATCCATGTTGCACTTAGATATGACCCAGTACCAGGACTCGGAGCTATCTTGGGACCTTGGGACCTTGCAGGTCTTGCATTCGGCCTACAGATTCTTCATCCCTGAGTCGTACATGTCCCAGGACAAGGGTTGGGGTGGGTCACTAGTGAGTCATGAGTTTGAAGGTCCATGTAAGATTATGAACTTGCTAGGGCTAGGGTTGAAATATGTTGAAATCCATCGATTTCCACCCAAAAAATGAATGGTTCATTGTCGGTTCACTCCTTTAAAACCGACCTTGTAGGTCCATAATCCCTTTTTTTCTCCGGGTTTCCCACCCAACGACCAGGATCATGCAGGTCACTTCCTTCATCAGAACAGGTTGCTGGAGCTGGAAATTGCCGTGCACCAGCCGATTGGCTGAGCGACAACTTGGAAGCCGTTTCATGACCCAAAACAAATGAATGCTCTTGGGAATCGATTTGTCGAAATTCCAAACAGCATAGTGGGCGCAACTTCCATATCTTTCATTTTTCTTTGGCAGTTTTTGTGTTCACATCATCGGTCCAAAAGCAAGTCCCACACAGAGCCATTCCGAGGCCCGTTTCCCTGGCCGACCTAGAAGCATCCCACCACAATCACATTCGCCTGAGAGCCTTGCAAAGGGTTGCCTGAGGACTATGTATTAGAACTATGTATTAGGACATGTATTATATGAGCTACAGCCAAAATTTAGGCTAATGGAGAGTAGTATTCGAGACATCTTTATTTTTTGGAAATTGAGCTGGGGCTTGGAAAACGATAATACACTCTTCAAAAAACGATAACATTTGCTTGTATACAAAAATCCGAAAACGATAATACACTCTTCAAAATTCATGACTTGGAGTTATATACCAAATATTGACCGTGGCTCATATGTATATATTATATATCATATATATATAATATATATATATACACATACATATACATATGTCTCTATAGCTACTGTATCGTGCAAATACATGTGCATACCATGACATTCACAATGTCACCTTTCATCGGTGGCCTGAGGATACCCAACCCTTGAAACGACCGCTTAACAAGTCCAGAATGATCACTTGAACCAGCAGGTGTTTTATAAGTAAGTGTTGACCCTGGTTTTGGAGGACAAAGCCTCCATTTGATGGGTCAAGGCTTCCAAACTAGGGCTCATTTCGGATTTCGGGTATGTATATATATATATACACATAACATAGGCACAAACAATGTTGATAGATATATTGTTTTTCAGTTGGTTGGTGTGTTGCTGGTCCACTTTTTGGTGACGTTCTCTTGTTCCAGCACCTTCCCTGAAGTTACGATCAAAGACAGCTGAGGTCCAATCAGCTTTTGAATGATAGAGACCATAGCAGGTAGTCGGATCACCTTACAGATCCCGGATGTTCTTGAGTTTGCAAGCTTTTTTTCATGAAAAATCCAGCAGCTTGGCTAAGGCTGGGCAGGGTTGGAGTACAAGCGCAGCATCAGCCTCTCTCTGCCGCTCAGAGCACAAGTGAGGGTCAAATTTCATGAGCGAACAACAATCAAGGGGGATGTCAGCCATCTTAAATGAGGACTGAGAAAACAACCTGGGAAGTGTTCACCAAGAAACATGAGATTCCTTGAAAAAGACCCATATGTGTATGTATATACATTCATATTGACATGATTATATATATATATATGTTTCTCTTACTTGATGGGGACAATGACAAGTTGCCAATTGTTGGGATGGCTCGGGGTTCTTCTTTTTTTTTCTTCCGCAGGAAGGATGTGATGATCACCAAAAGCAGTTCCTATCAGAAAAGGCCCGGGAGGGATGGGAGCCAACCACTGATAGCCTTGGGTGAACCTTGGGTGAACGTTGGGTGGTTGAACGGTTGACTCTTGGAAAAGCCAGTGTTGGGGACATGGGTACCGTTTTTCATAGCATGTACACACACATATATATACACATGTATATAATATGATGTGAATCTATGAAGATATGCAAGAAATCTTGGAACCACTAGACATCTACATTCGACGTTGTCGCCAGCGTTCGCTTCGATCAGCAGGCTGAACCTGTCAAAGGACATTTGCGCCTGGACAGGCCAGGCTACTTGGGATGAAGCAAGAAACTTGTGGGGGTTGTTTTGTCCACGGATGGATCGGCTGAACAGGACAGGATTTTTGTAAGATTTCTGAAGCATCAAAAGTGCATTTTTCATGTGAATATCTAGATATCCAAGATGAAAGACTCCGGTGAGTATATGCAAGTCTATTCCAGGGATCCCGTTACGAATCGTTTTTGGCTCTCCAAAAATATATGCCATCGGTGGCCATAGCCAGGTTGGGAGATCACTCTGATCTCAGAAGACCGGGTGATGGCGATCATCTTGCTTCGGCGGCAGTGGGAGCCCTTGATCCACAAAGGGCTTGACCGAAGTCGATGGAGGGGTACACAAGATGTGAGTGGATCCATTTGCAAGATCAATTGGATTCGATGGTCATTCTAATACATTTTGATGTTCATGGTCATCCGCATCGAATGGTAGCACCCAATGGTTGCGGCGATGCAGATCGAACCGTATCGAACCATAAGGCTGGTCATCCCGGGTGAGTCATCCTTTCGGAAGCCCAACATTTCCGCAACAATTACCACCTAGCAATTTTCAGAGTTTGCTGGAACACCTTTTTCATCCTTTTTCCAAAAAAAAGGGGTACCCTCTGGTAATTTAACATAGCTATTGAAAATGACCATTAATAGTGGATTTTCCCATTAAAAATGGTGATTTTCTATAGCTATGTTAAATTACCAGAGGGTAAATCATGGAACTACATGAAACTACATGGGCCATCTTTACCAGATCGAGTGTTAGATTGACGGGAAGCGAGTAGCCGAGCCGTGGCGACGCCGAGGTTTGTGCCACCACTGGCAGATACCGCGCCACTTGGTGATCTGCCGATTTTGTTTGGAGAAATCCCACGGAGTTTTGGAGGTTTCCTAAGTCATGGGGGTACCCCAATAGCTGGATGATAAAAAAATGGAAAATCCCCATGAAAATGGATGATAACTAGGGGTAAACGTAGACGATTTAGTTAGGAAACCTCCATATGGGAATTTCCATTTTGAAGTGGGTGGAGGGGATTGGCGCCCAGGCAAGATTTCAGCATCCGCGCTGGGACCTTGGTTTCTGATCGTTTTCAAACAACTAGAGTGTGGATTCAAAGCAAGGAGGACTATTTTTTTTTGGGATGCAACTTATATTTTGAGTGAGAGGGTCCCAAATCGACCAGCATACTTTTAGGACGTTTCTATTTCACCGTAAAACAGCTGTGGATTTTGGGTATGTTTGGTGATATCTCGGTCCTTTACTTGCCCATCTCTGACTGGTGCGTCATTGCTCGTTTTATCCCCCATGATTGTGTTTTGGTTGTGCACTACTATCCCCCTTCGTTGTATAGTTCTGCACATCCCACTCTCGGTATGTGTATATCACGTTTTTATCATACATATGTATACATACATACATATATATATATATATATACAAATACACATGATTATACATGTATATACACACAATTGTACACATGTATTTTGTGGTATGTATGTGTGTATATACATATTTATATTATACACACACATATTTGCCATATATTTCTACTCGTATGGAAGCTGCATAGCTCAGGATTTTTTTACGGTTGTGTCTGCCCCCCCGTCTGAGGTGGAGTGTCAGCGCTGGGCCGTGGACGAGGGAAAGGCTGGGAGGACAACCCCGTCGCCGTTCAGTTGGTCGAGGGCATTTCATTGTGGTAAAACAAGATGAAACTCAGGTAAAACATGGTAAACCATGGTTAAAACATGTGCTGTAACAGATTTTGCAAAACCTATCCCCCAAGATGCTTTTCATGAAAAAAGCTAAAACATGGTGACGTCAGGTGGAAGAGCAGAATCTGTTGGAGGAAGCGCGTGAGGCTTCCCAGATTCTCAGGCTTCAGCATCAAACATGACTGGAAACAGTGGTTTAACAGGGGTGAACATCCCACAGCAGATGATCTTTAGAAGTCAGATATATCTGGCGATGAGACGATTGTGTTTGTCGGTTCACTTCGATAGCCTTCTTACCATTTCTTAACCAATTTTTCGGGAAGTACGCGGCTTGGAAATTGAAGAACTTGTGGTGGCGATCTATATGTCCGTCCTGTCATCTTGGAGCAATCCGCCTCGATTTTTGCTCCTTTCTGGGTTCGAGGCTGTGATCAGCTCAGGTTTGATCGCGGATTCCACGATGCCCAGCGGGCCCAACGTGCTGCAGCAGATCTATCCCGACTTCCTGCAGGTCGATGGTCGGGGATAACATCACCCGATGGGGACAAGGGAAATTGCTGAATCTTGGGAGAATCTTGAGAATTTGCCCAGAGAATCAGATGGCACAAGAGCCAGGGTGTTTTTTTGAGGGCGAAACCTAGGTGGCAGAGCTTGGGATATCACCCAGCACAGTTGATGGTGAGTTGTGAGTGGGGATGAATCCACTTTGGAAATCCCTATCAACCACTCCGGAGAAGGTGACAGAGGGTTCAAGGTGAAAATTTGAGGCTCAGGCACCAAAATGACATGGGCCTTACATTGTCATTTTTTAGGTCTATATAAACTTATTAAACTGTGTTGAGGCATTATTTGTACCCAAATATGAAGAACAATGGAAGTCAACCAGTAATTGCTTGGTGGGAATACATTTTATTGTGTCTTTCCCGACAACTGGGATGATGATCCGCATAGGATTCCCTTCAGCACCAGTCCGTGAACCAATTTTTCACCCACTTCCGTCCTCAGCTTTTTTGGTTCCACCGCGGCTACGGCTAGTGCTTCTTGTGTGTTTTTTTTGATGGTGCGGCAGATCCAAGACTACATCTATGGTGGACCACAGCAGTCCCTTGAAGAGCGGCAAAGGTGTTCCGTCACCATGGACGCGCGCATGCTGTTGGTGGCTTTCCTCACCTTCACGACCTATGCCATGTACCACGCCCAGAGGAACTGATGGTTTCAAACATGGGGGGCATCCTCAAAACCCCGAAATCCGAATTTTTCCGTGGAGAAAATGAGGTTTGGGACAACTACCTCAAAAACTGCAACTGTTCTATGGAAAACCACAGGATGGATTGATGGATTGGTGTTTCTCCCAGTCCCAGTTCACCATTTTCTGAAAGGATCAGTTTTTCGGGTGTTGCCTCCTCCATGACCGAGTACGCTGGCTTTTCCGCCACCAAGCTCGGTCTAATGTCCACGGGGTACATGTTCGCCTATGCCATTGGCCAGTTTATTTGTGGTCGCTTTGCGGACCAGGTAAGGCCCAAACGGGCATTGATTTGGGGCATGTTGCTGGGCAAATAGGCTTGTGTCAAACATCTTTTTTATTATATTTACTAAATGATGATACCCTTATTTTTCCGCTATTTTTCAGCTTAGAGTGGAAACCAGCCCAGGTTGTGTTGTGCATTGCTGCCAATTCTGGAAGGCCTCATGGGTGCGAATGGCTGTGGCGGCCAAGGATTCTGCTACTTCTTGTGGGTCGTGGTGCGCATCATCGAAGGCCTCGTGCAAGCGACAGGATGGACGTGTACGGTGGCCATCATGGGGAACTGGTTTCCACAGGAGAGGGACGTAGTTGACCCGGTGTCATCCAACATGGCTAGCTGGAGAATCATCGATAAACAGGTATTTTCATGGGAAAATCATCGAACTAGATGGGGAATTGTCCAGCAAGCCATGGAGCTGATGACACCAGAGGGTATTTGTGGCCTGCCTGGGAGAAAATTTTAAAGGTATGACCTAGGATGACCTGATCTAGATGTGTTGATTTTCAGTGATAAAATCAGCATTGATTCCTCCTTTCTGTTTGACCAAAGCTGGGCAGATTTCGTCACCAGGAGGGCCGGGGCTTCATCATGGGTCTTTGGGCGACCAACTCCAATGCGGGTGACATTTTTGGACTGCACGTGAGCTCTCTTCTGCTGGACAAAGTTGGATGGTACGTGATTTTATGGGTTTTAGCAGGTGCGGGAATGGACCCAAGGGGTGGAAATGGGAACCAATCAGATCCTGTGCTTCCACACTACCTTTTCCTGATAATATGTAATATGCGGTTGCATGAACCCTGACAGTTTCGAATAGTCTTGATTATCATGCAACAGGTACATGCCTACCGGGCTTGCTCTTGGAACCCTTTGATATCTATTAATTATTCTGCCCTTTTGCGACTTCTGTATTACGTACAAATCTCCCCCTTCGGGGTTGACCATGTGTGTCATGTATGTCAAGAGGATTGTTCCACATCATCCATCTGCCTACAGGCCGGGTAGCCCGGTCATTACAAGATGTCATTCAATGCATCAGCTCGCTTGATTTCTCCTGTCAACTCCAAGCCCGCGCGCATCGGAGCTTAGAAAGAACCTAAACATCCATACAGGCGTACGTGCGTAAGTTACACGAAATTACGCGTACGTACGTACGTACTACTTACGTAAGTTACATTAAATTACGTTGCATTCGCGTGTCATGTCATTATATACATAAAGTTACAGTCCACTGCGTTGCCATAGGCTTCAAGGCTGAAGTTCAATTTCGTTCTCCGGAAAGATTCCAGGTGACAAAAGAGTTCAGATCCGAACTTAAAAGGATCGTGGATAGTTATTTTTCTGATTCTTTGCAAAGCAGAGCATCATTGAGTTTGTGAGTCATCACATTGAACTAAGATCTCTTTTACCAATAAAACTGCGTGAAATGCCGGTGACATTCGCAAGACAATCACTCTACCCGTGAGGGCCGCTATTTTCGGGAAGGCCCAAACCGCTGAAGACTCTGAAATCTTCTACGATCCCTAGACGCGGACATGTTCGGGTAGACCCGAAAAATGGGGAAACGATATCTGACGGAAAGACTAAATTTAACTGTGTTTATCGAAGCAGGGGGAGTACAGATATACATAACAAATATAACATAACATTACGTTTTCATGTGTGTTTACGTTTACATTTACCGTTTACATTTACCATTACCTCCCGTTACATGCATTATACATGGACCTACCGGGCTCTTCAAAAAAACAAGGCAACCGATTGACTCGCCGCCCTTGTAGCGAATTTGAAATTCTGAATTTTGAGGCTAAGGGACAAAATGCGGGTATTTGTGGGACTTGTCAAAAAATGTTTGCAATATGGACATTCCTTTCGATTGGCAGGCGTATGACTCATGTGTAAAAATTTGCGTTTCGGCTGCGCAGTGTATCGATTTTGCTCTTCAAGGGCTTGAAAACAACGTTAGAAATTCATGATTTTCAATCATCCCAATCATCTCAGGGAACCATCCACCCATCTAGTTTTTTCTCTTCTCGAAGTTTCAGTGCCAGAGTGCTTTTGGCAATGCAACGGCCACAGACTGCAACAAGGCGACATTATAACGCCATGTCCAGCTGTATGCCCAAGTGTCCTTTTTTTGTACGCTTTCTGGTTTTTCTTGTGGAGCATGGACATTGGCCTCCATTTTAACAACGGCAACATGTTCCGTAACGTAAGTGCACTACTCGTCAGGGATGTTAACACACCTCCCCACCCCCCCATCCCCCCTGATGAACATACGACAGCATGTGCAACATGTTAACAAAGGCGAAAAGCAAATCCTGTAC
>Ga0126342_10008388_pt1 | contig 18510 bp, 13 predicted proteins | sample Cyp1metagenome_FD_92528 | JGI IMG/M metagenome (GOLD analysis project Ga0126342, IMG submission 92528) | Coral microbial communities from Lord Howe Island, Old Settlement Bay, Australia - Cyphastrea 1 metagenome | ecosystem: Host-associated > Invertebrates > Cnidaria > Coral ...
ACAGCAGCCTCATGGAAGATGATATCGTGCATGATGAGGACGTTGACACGCCGGCGTCGACGACTCGTCATGGTCTGTCATGACTTTGACGTTGGAATCCTCAAGATCCACATTTTGAGACAAACCCCATATGGCTTTCTTAAAATCCTATTTTTAATGGGAAAGGTAGGTAAGTACCTCCTTTATAAATCGGATCCTGAAGATCTCCCATTGCTAAAATGGTTGATCCCCAAGTCACCATGGTTGTTTCAACACTCAGGTTTATACGGAGGTCTTTCATAGGGGCATGGGAGTAGGAACTCTTCTGATTTAATCCCATTATACCCTACTGTCCAGTCATATTCAACCACAATCCCATTATATGATTTGTTCCAATGACTGGGATATGTAATATGTATCCTATACAGTCACTATCCCATTGGGTATTATATGATGATGAGTATTTGAGAGATGTTTTCTGATGATGTTTGAATATCCCAACCATCCAGTCATGTATCACCCAAACAAAACCATTCAATGACTGGATGTGAAAAAAATGACCGCACGGAAAAATCATTGAAGATCCCATGGAAATGGCCTCACTGGCCTCAAAGACATGGCGCCATGGGATTCTAAATAACTATGGCGCCATAGGTATTATGAAAACTATAGTTACATCACCTATAAACCATAGTTGTTGGACTTATAAAGCCCATAAATAGATATTAACCACCATTCAATGGATCATGTTAAGATATGGTGTTATTATGTGAGATTTCACCATAGTTATACCCAAATGTCGGGAATATTTTTACCATAGTTGGGATATAAGCCCTATAATCAATGGATTATACATCTGGGTAAATTATAATAATTCACTAACCTGAAAGTTGCGGCTATAAAAGGGCATGATTTCCCTATATCTAAACCATGATTCCAGGGTTCGGGAGAACAGTGAGGTCGTGATGTCATTTACCCAGATACATGGATACTGGATGATTCTGGATCCCACCCCACTTTGTAACGGTTCATCTGTGGATAATCTATCGTTCACCATGGTTGAAAATCTTACTGGTGGGGGATGGGAATGGATGGGTTGCTGGGGGTTGCTGGGATTATTTTCGATAATTGTGGATCATTCCCTCATTCCCTACGTTTAGCAGTAGCACAACTAAGAAATAGTCATGTTTCAACCCACTCACCATAAATCTATCCATAGCACCCGCAACTATACCCGCCGGTGATCAGACATGACTGGAAGCCATGGCCCATTTATTTCGATGTTACCATGGAACCCTCCATTTGTTTCGGGACTTTCCCAGCCCGCCATGTTTGACTACCGAAGGGTATCCATCCATCCATAGTTACCATAGTTGTTACCAGCAAGCATTCATTAAGTGCATGTTTCTCCTCAGTATGGTTAAAAATTCCATGTTCATTCTAGTTCCATCCACAATTCCATATGTTTAAAATTGTTTAAACATGGTTAAACAGGTATTATTTGCCTGGAGCTGAACCCAATGACCTACTTCCGTATGTTTTTCTGTGGATAGATTAGAAATAGGTACCCTCTGGTTATGTCAAAATAGCTATTGAAAATGACCATTTATAGTGGATTTTCCCATTAAAAATGGTGATTTTCCATAGCTATGTTAGTTTACCACCACGATTTCCCGCTAGCATTAGCTCCATTCTTCCGCCGTTTTGGTTACTTAAATCTCATTCTGGTTGGTGAATCCCAATGAATGCATATTGAATATGCATGGTTAATGGATGGTTAATGGATGGTTAATGGATGGTATAGATGTTCTAGAATATCTGGTTGGTGGTTTCAAACACGTTTTTATTTTCCATTTCATATTTGGGATGTCATCCTTCCCATTGACGAACTCCATCATTTTTCAGCGGGGTTTTGATCAACCACCAACCAGCCATTTTTTTTGTTGGTGAAATGACTTTTTTGATTCTTAAACCATGTTTGTTGGTGAAACACCACAATTTTTCATGGTGAAATCGCAACATTTCCATCCATTCATCGTGATTTCCATCCCTCGAAACCAGGACCCGCCCGTGACCGCGCCCAAACGACGCTGCTGCAGCAAAGTTCCTGCAGGCAATGGGGTTCCTATGGAGAGATGGAGGATCCGGAGATTACTCTGGTTTTCGATATAAAAATGGAGATTTCCATACATGGGTATGGGTCAAAATTAGGTACCCCAATAATTGGATGGTGAATACTAAACTAGACTAACATCTGTGGTCCCCTAGGTCTTCCATTTTGACCCACATCCACATCAATGGCCATTTCAGGAAGCTAAATCGGAGGTATATCCCCAGAAAATATGGCCAAACATATGGTACTAACGTACCTCCAATTTAGGTTCCTGAAATGGCCATTGAATACAGGATGGGCCCCCCCGGTTATGAGTTGGTTTATAAACCCCATTAACATCCATTAACTAGTTCGTTATATCAAGTTATATCTACCATAAACCATTGAATTCAACCACTTAGGTTCGGCAACTGAATGCTATCTTGGGGGCCCCATCCTGTATGGGGGTTTCCATAAATGGGAGGTACCCAATAGCTGGATTATTTCAGGGAAAATCCATCTATCAATGGATGATTCATCTATTTCAGGTGTGTTAGTTTAATAACAAGTAACAATCATGGCATTCATGGGATCATAAGGGGCTAATAATGACTGGTTGGTGTTTTCAAACATGATTTTTATTTTCCATTTTCTATATGGGATCATACTCCCAACTGACGAGTTTTCATATATTTCAGAGGGGTTTTGGTATACCACCAACCAAGCTAATAATGAATATTTCTATATGAATAAGGAGGTGTCCTAAATGGGGGGTTCGCCGAAATCGGCACTTTTGATGGGGATTTTCCATGAAAAAATTACCATTCAGCGAGATATTGGGGGTACCAGGACTATGGCTACACCTCCAAATGATCAAATGACCAGGATGGTCCTGGGATGGTTTCGGGTACTACTTCTTAGGAAACCTCCTGATAGTGGTTTCTAGGTCAATCTTACATGGATACAAACTAATCCTTTAGTCTTTTGGTATTAATGGGAATATCTACCTGAGTGTTGAAACAACCATGGTGACTTGGGGATCAACCATTTTATCAATGGTCATTTCAGGAACCGATTTATTGGAGGTACCTACCATAGAAAAAATGCCTATATATATCAGGCCTAAATTTCAGGGAATATCCCCACAAAATATAGCCAAACATATGGTACTAACGTACCTCCATTTTAGGATCCTGAAATTTCCATTGATGATAGTGGTTTGTTAGTTGATTGACAGTACTCATGGTTTCTGTAGTTTCTTGATTAGAATGTATAACAAATGGTAGTACTGAATGATTTTAAATGTTTAAGATGTTGGAAAAGATGAAAAACCATCAACCATGGCTTTGAAATACTCTGAAACTGACCTTGCGGATGACCACGGGACCCATATTTAGCCCTGCAACGGTCAATTGACCATAGCACATTTGGATATGGAGGTATCCTACATGGGTAGCCCACGTCACCATGGTTGTTTCAATGTCATAGTCATCCATGATGACTGGAGGATTGAGGGTATCCCCATGACTTAGGAACTACGGTGATCCTCGGACAAAAATGCGGCAAATCCAAGATATACTTGGTGAAACCTCAGCGATCAGTCTCCATTTATGGTCAATCTTCCAAATTCAATGGGAATTTCAGGATCCAATTGATGGAGGTACGTTAGTACCAGATGTTTGGCTATATTTTGTGGGGATATTCCCATACATAGGCCTTACATAGGCCTTATGTATGGTAGGTACCTCCAATTTAGGTTCCTGAAATGACCATTGACAAAATGTCCCACTAACCCCACATATTCCGGTAGGATGTTCCTGTTCAACTCCATATTAGTTCCATGATTTCCCTAGATTTTCCCACTAAAACCTCTTCCCAGGGAATTCTCTAGATGATTTTCCCATTCAACCTCCATTGATAGATGATTTGCCGCAGATTTTCCCATTAAAATCTCTATATTCCTAGGTTTTTTCCATGTTTTTCCCCGGATTTTCCCATAAAACCTCCAAATTATAGATGATTTTCCTCAGATTTTACCACTAACTCCATCCACCACCATGCGCGTACCATGCGCCGCGTCGTACCATGCGCGTTTCCGCAAGGGGCGGAGGCGACTCCCGATGAGATCTTTCAGGTGATCAACAGCATCGACTGGTCGCAGAAGAAGCCGCTGGTGACCCGCGAGGTGAAAGCGAACGGGTGGATAGCGAACGGCTGTGATGAATAGATGGGGAATATATACTGTACATATGTACATGGTTATACATACACATACACATACTATGATATGTATATATATATAGTGCAATTATATTATATATATATATATATAATTATATACTGTATGATATATATATGGTTATACATACACATACAGGATGCCCCCCCCAGTTATAAGTTGGTTTACAACCCCATTTAAATATAGTTATAAAAGTTATAAATATCATAGACTATTGTTATTATAGTTATTATAGTTATATGTAACCCATAATAACAATAGGGGAGTTGTAGTTATATGCATAATAGTTATTATAGTTATATATCATTCCATATATTATAGTTAGGTGGTATGATATATAACTATAATAGTAATATAACTATATATCATATCTAACCGTATATAACTATAATTAGTAATATACCGTGTATTACTCTGATATCATACGTATATATCATACCGTATATACTATGACATGCTATATATACTGTATATATGTATGTATGGCTATACATACACATACACATACACATACTATGTGAGGCCCCCAAGATATCTAAGTTGGTTTATAACTCCAATAACTATGGTTTATGGTACTTATAACGAACTAGTTATTGGGGCTTATAGACCAATTAACATCACTGGGGGGCCTCACATTGTATTTTTCCATTGATCATGGATTGATATACCCGGCCTGGTAAACATAAATGGAGGTACAGTACCTCCATTTTAGGATCCTGAAATTCCCATTGATTTTGGAATATTGACCATAAATGGAGGCTGGTCGCTGGGGTTTCACCAAGTATATCTTGGATTTGCCAAGTATATATATATATCATAGTAATTATTTGTATGTATGTGTATTCTGTTCTATTGTAGTGGAATGCAATGCAACGTTTCATGGCGGCCAAATCCAGTGATTTCCTTCTTTCGTTTTCCCACAATAGGGGCAACGCTTGGGGTGAGCACATTCCTAGGGAATTCCTTAAGGGAAATGAAAAATCCCGGGTTATGTAAGTTATAATCCATGTATATTTGATAATCCATTTATATTTGATAATCCATTTATACTGTAGTTACTGTAGTTGATAATCCATTTATAGTTGATAATCCACGTATAGTTGATGATCCATTTATAGTTGATGCTCCTTGCAAAAAATCATAGAACCAACCCATTGTACTGGATCCCCCTGTCTAAAAACTGGAGAGGAATCACAAGAAATCACGAGAAATCTTTTGGAGAATCTCTCAGATTCAGATCTGGTTGGTGGTTTGGAACATGTTTTTTCCATTCAGTTGGAATTTCATAATCCCAACTGACGAACTCATATTTTTCAGAGGGGTAGGTATACCACCAACCAGAGATTTTCTGAAGGTGATTCTTTACATCCTATTGTTACATCCATTATTTATTTGCGGAATCTATGAACAGAAACTAGTCACTAGTCAGATTCGAATCCACAGTTGCGTTTTCACTGAGCATGCTGATGTGTGAAGGACATTGGAGGATTGTCCCGCTTAGTAGAAACTACAGGTAAGTACATATGTTTTGATCAGCTTCCAATATCTACAAATGGAATATAGTAACCCCAAAAAAGGACAGAAAGGTTGGTGTTACCACCATTTCAGAATTGTGCCGTTCCTTTTTTTGGGGGACGGGAGGGTTGCTACAATCCCAAAGTCGGGGGCTTTCAGTTTATGATGGAAACATGGAAGAAGAAAAATACATTGCTCTCGAATTTAGAATCCATTTACCCCCCTGGTTATTCAACATGGCCATGGGAAATGGCCCATAGAAATAGATGGTTTACCTATGAAAAATGGTGGATCTTTCCATGGCAAACTGTTAAAAAACTATGTTAGTCATAACCAGATGGTAGTTCGATATATCATCTAACTGCATATATCTAATATAAGAAACCATATATCATATATTGTCATCCCATTTACCCTCTGGTTATTTAACATAGCCATGGTATAGATGGTCCATTTATAGATGATTTTCCCAGCTAGAAACCTCCATTTATTTTTGGGATGTTCCATGGCTATGTTAGTCATAACCAGATGGTAACTATTAGAAACCATATATCATCTATAAAGAAACCATATATATATATCATGTTTGTTATCATCCCATTTAACTATTAGACACCAGCATATATCTCCCCTTCAGTTTCTGGATTTTCCCAGCCTTCAAGAAACCTCCGTTGACGATGTTGGGGATGTCCCACTTAGATTTCGCTATAAATGGGACCGGTTTCATATACCCGGCCTGGTAAACATACCAAAAACCGATGGAACATGGTGATTTATCGTGGATTTTCCCATGAAAAATGGTGATTCACTAACATAAGGAACTGGAAAGATCCACCATGTTTAATGGGTAAATCAACTATTTCAACTGGGCCATGGCTTCAATAGTTTTTTGTATGCTTACCAGATAATATCTCATGATATTCCCTTAACATCTCCCCAATATATCCCTGCGAATCCCTATAAACAGATGACAATGACTTGGTTTGTCTCCATTAGTCTAATCTCTTTCCCTATGAACATCTTGGAATAACCATTACCATTACCCTCTGGTAAATTAACATAGACCCTGAGAATCACCAATTTTTAATGGAAACTAATCTTCAAACCCCTATTTGGCAGGGTCTATGTTTATTTTTACTGGAGAGTATTCCATTTATATGCCATCATGACACCCATATAAAACCATATAAAGCCATCTCAAACTGCCATGGAAAAACCTTCATTTTATCAGTTATCATGCGGTCATTGTCCCATGATATTTTCCCAGTATTCCAGCAACATTTACCCGAACAAAATCACCCAGTTTTGTAGGTTTTTATGTACCAGCACCCTGAAGCTGGTTGGTGGTTTGGAACATGAATGGATTATGACTTTCCATTCAGTTGGGAATGTCATCATCCCAACTGACTTTCACTCCATCATTTTGCAGAGGGGTATAGGTATACCACCAACCAGATTAACATCTTCTATGGATTTCTATGGTTGGAGAATGGTAATAGATGGATATACCAGCATTTACCAGCATTTACCCTAAAAATCACCCAGTTTTGTAGGTTTTTATCTACCACCATCTTCCAGAGCGTCTTGGTAGCGAGATTTTCCGCTTCCAGGTGACCGTCGGAGACTACACCTGGGACCGCAGCAGCATTCTGCTCTCGGTGGGGCCACCGGGGCCACAGCAGATCCGGCTGCGGGGTGGACGGAATCGCGATCTCATGAAGAAAGCCTTGCAGGAGCCGAAAGACAGAACGGAAAAACTGCTTGGTGGTGCTTTGGAACCATGGAATTTGGATTGACTTTCCATTCAGTTGGGAATAGTAACCCCCAACGGACGAACTCACATTTTTCAGAGGGGTAGGTATACCACCAACCGGTAAAACTGGGCGAGTTTTCCGTGAAAAAAACAGGGGTTTTGGTGAGTTTTACTGGGTGAAGATGACGAGTTTCCTGAAAATAGAGGTTTTAAGGGGAGCGTTCCTAGGGAAAACGGAGATTTTGGTGAGATTTGATAATGCCTAGAAAAATTGCACAGTTTTGTAGGTAAATATTCCAGCACCATGGAGCATCTGGGATGGTGAGTACAATATGACAATAGGGAGTTAATGATCAAATTTGTGTGAGAATATATTATTTGCTGCGCAGGTTTTGGTCGAAATTAGGAACAAGTTGGATTTGCCTTGCTTTATGATATTGCAGAAGTATCTCATATTTCCATTATATCAATCACCATTAGTATAGACTTTGTCTGAAAATCGGATACTTCTGAATCATCATTGTTCCTAGTAAAATTGTCATGCGGATGTATACCCCATCTTAAAACAGGCCCGTATCCCACTAATCACTAATCCTATCCCCCCAATACCCCCATAAACCGTAGTGTGGCTGGATTTACACATATTTGGGACCATTTGTTTAGGGGGTGTTTAATATTCGGGGGATGGGAGTACAGTGGTTCAATCCTCGTTTATATCAGGGGTAACGGATTCTGTTCTTCCGCCAGCATTTGGGCAGGAATGTCTCGATTCTGAGCGTGTCTTGGAGCGAGACCAAGTTATAGGGAAGCGACAAGAGTGGAGAGTGAAGCATTAAAATTAGGAAGTTACCCGGCCTGGTAAACAAAAAACTATGGAAAATGGTGATTTATAGTGGATTTTCCCATGAAAAATGGTGATTAACTAAGATAACGAACTGGAAAGATCCACCATGCTACGTGTAAATCCACGAACTTTCGACTGGGCCATGGCTTCAATAGCAAACTGTTAGTTTAGAGAATTCCTATGGATGGAAGAAATCCTGTACCACCAAAAGGATGGTTGAAAGGTTGAAACCCTATGAATAATGGGATATTTACGCGTTTACCATCTATCAAGTGGTGATTCGGATTTCGCTGGCCCATCCACAGTTCCACCATCAAATCTCTGTTAAGAAGGGGAATGACCCAATTTTGCAGTAGAAAAGCATCAAAGGAATTGGAGAAATTGTCCACTTGTGTGGGGTCCCTTTCGGAGCCAGATTTCCTGGATTTCTGAGATCTGAGACCATCCATTTCGGAGGGAGATCGGAGATGATATCCCCCTTTTCGGCGGATTTTCTGGAGGTTTTTTCCACCGGGAACCGGCGGTTTTTCATCAAGATCAGGATAGATCAGGTACCCCAGTGACATGTGTGTGGGTTTATAAACCCTATCTGGTTGGTGGTTTGGAACATTTTTTATGTTCCACACTATATGGAATAATAATCCCAACTGACTAATATTTTTCAGAGGAGTTGAAACCACCAACCGGCTATAAAGCTAGTTTTGTTGTGCTCCCTTTCATCAACAATAGAAGTTTGTTGCTTGACTTTCGCCCAAAAAATACATAAGAATAGTCTATAGTCAAGTGCATGACCCCCATCAACCATCGAGAATTCGCGAAGTTTTTGAGTCAACTTAGCTACCTACTTGGGCATCTCACTTAGTAAATGGTTTATACCCGCAGTTAGATTAATGGAAATATCATGAAATATCTCCAGAATATCCGGAATTTTCATTTGGGTTATATATTGTTAACGATTATAAACCACTAAGTAGGATGCCCTCCGGTAATTTGACAGTGTGCTATTGAAAATGGTCATTTAGTTCGTTGATCATCGTACAAATGGTGACTTTCCAGTTCGCAAACTGTTAGTTTACCAGCAGTTACCCATTATCAGGCCTTTTGTGTTTCACCTTACCTTTGATTTTAAGGATTATAAATTATAAACCACAAAGACCTTTGTGGGATACCTATCAGGCTGTTTCACCAAGCTTCTGTGTGGCTTGGTGATTTATATTTCATAATTATATAATTAGTGGTTTCATGGATTATATAAATATAAACCACAAAAACAGTACCTTTGTGGGATACTTGTACCTTTCACCAGCTTTTTGTGTTTCACCAATCAATGGCCATTCCAGGATCCTAAATTGGAGGTACCTACCATATATAAGGCCTATTTTTCAGGCCTATGTAAGGGGATATACACTCAAAATATGGCCAAACATATGGTACTAACGTACCTCCATCGATTGGATCCTGAAGATCTCCCATTGAACCAAGGTTCTGTATGGCTTGGCTTCAAGAAATTTCGCGTTGGGATGCCTTGGTGTTTGGTGCTTCGCTGTCCCTGCCTGGTGTTGTCCATGACCCTTCTGGCGGTCTTCGGCTTGATCGGCCTGGGCGTCACCAGCGCGCCCATCGTGTTGAATACCGACTTTGAAACTCGGTTTTTAAAAGAACCCTTTAAAGTAGTAAAAAAAAAACATGGTCAATGGATGATATGTCTATAGTCAATGTTACTGGATGTTAATGATAGTCAATGGATGTTAATGGATAGTAAAATGGTACCCAATACAATGTTTTTAAAATTTATATGGTCCAAGAATGTTTGAGAATGGTTGATAATTTGTTTAAAAAAAAAAACATGCAATGTGGGGCCCCCAAGATATCTAAGTTGGTTTATAAGCCCCAATAACTAGTTCGTTATAAATACCATAAACCATAGTTATTGGAGTTATAAACCAACTTAGCTATCTAGGGGGCCCCACTTTGTGGTACCCAATGCAATGTGGGGTTTTTGATTTTATATGCTTCAAGAATGTTTGAGAATGGTTGATAAATTGATATAAATTGGGATACGGTGCGGTAATGTCCCTAATTTTCCATGGGAAAATATCGCTTAACTCGCTCCACGCGAATCGCACCTCAACGGATTACCTTCTCTTTGCCTCTAACGTGGCTATGGATAATGGATGACTGGTTGGTGGTTTGGAAGATGTTTTATTTTTTCCATTCAGTTGGGAATCATCATCCCAACTGGCAAACTCCATCATTTTTCAAAATGGATGAAAATGGCTACCATTTACAGAGGATCCCATGATTCACCGTACCAAAAATGCTGGTTTTCCGCTAGCCAATCATCGTTGAATAATATAAGGGTTTTCAGTACCCCTTTGGTATATGGAAACATCCAATACCGGCTTTAAAAACTGGTTTTGCCCCCAGTTTGATGCATGGAATATCATGGAATATCACTGCAAATGTATGTTGTTACTATTGATCCATGAAATTCCAATAATCCATGGAATCATTATTCATAATAATCCATTTCAATGTGAAACCCAAATTTCATGGATTATTATGGATGGTTATTATGGAAATATGAGTTTCACATGGATTCTTATTACCTTCCGCTGTCCTCAATGGCTGCGCCAAGATTCAGGACTCCTTCATGGACTCAGACAGCGCTGCATCGTTGAATTTCAATTCCATCGTGCAGGCAGGGCGTCTGCGTCGTCTACGTGTTTTGGGACGGGCAAAAAGCTACTCTGGCGGAACCTGAAAAAGGGGATATCTCACCAGATTTTCGCATATTTTCCTGGTGAAAATCCTGATCAACCACGGTGTTTTTATTTCGGGATGCCACGGTGACATTACTTACTTGTTCCCTATTTTCAGACAAACCCACATGCGACCCGCTTAGTTCACTGGTTTTGCACTTCTAAGTGGGGTTTTTTAGGGGATTGGACCGGCAGAAATGGAAGGTTAGCCAAGAACAGTAGAGATTTGAGTTTCAGGGATACTGGGTCAATCTTACATGGATACTTTAATCCTTTAGTTTTTTTTGATTTTTTTTGGTGTTACTGGGAATATCTACTAACCAGCAAAGATTTTTTTGTTGCAGGGTATCTGGTTGATTGGCAATGTAAAGCGAAAACCAGGGAATTACTGGGATTACCAACAGTATGATGATTGTTGGGCGTGTTTGGAAAGGAAAGATTGACCCCCAGATACTTATCTTCATTCAAAATCTCATGAGAAAATGATGAACCCATGGATTGTGGGCTGCTCCACAATTGAATACAGGGTGATTTATTCACATGACATTGGAGTTAATGGGATTTAATGGGATTTTAATGGGATATATGATGATATACCCTCTGGTAAACTAACATAGCTATTGAAGCCATGGCCATAGAAAGTTCGTTGAGTTTCCCATTAAAAATGGTGGATCTTTCCATAGCTATGTTAGTTTACCAGAGGGTATCTTTGCCAACAACGCTATCATAAATCAGTTATAAAAAGTTATAAATCCCACGAAATCCCCATTTTCCTATGGTTTTTCCTATGGCACCACCTATGGTACCAGGGCCCCCAAGTCACCGAGGCGATCAACGACGCCCGCGCCGCTGCAGCGGGGCGACGTCTCATGGAAGTGGAGCAGCCCGAAGGTGGAGTCAACGGCTGTCGATGTGTTTTTCCATAGATTTCTATAGGGGATACCCTCTGGTAAATTAACCCATTCTTCGTGGTTTCACTAATCTTCCAACCCCCAAGTCATGCCAGGGTCGTAATGTTTTCCATAAATTTCTATACTTCGATGGGTGATTTACCTATTAAATGGTGATTTATAGATGGTTTACCTATTAGAAATGGTGATTTTAATAACTTACCCTCTGGTAAACATAGAAAAAATTATGGAAAATCACAATTTTTGATGGGAAAACTCACTAATTATAGGGGATGCCCTTTGGTAAATGATACTTTTACATGTTTCTTTGCATGTTTACCAGAGGGTAACCAGGTGATTTTCCATGGTGTTTAGATTGTGTTTTTGATGGAAAATGTCAGGTGTTTTTGGGGGATGGGGCCCCCAAGATAGCGTTCAGTTGCATGGGGATATTGGGATCATAAGGGATCACTAGTCCCAGATGCTCCATGGTGATGGTTTATAAAAATCTACATGACTGGATGATTTTGTTCAGGCAAATGTTGGTGTGCAATTCCATAAATGTTGGTAAATACTCATCATTTGGAAGAGATTGCGACGCTACTTAGATGGGCCATGGAATTAGTTAACATAGCCATGGAAAATGGCCCATAGAAATAGATGGTTTACCGAACTAAAAAATGGTGATTTGAATAACTAGTTGGTAAAAGGCAATGGAATTAGTTAACTAGTTAGTAAATGGATGATTTCGGGATTTTTTGGGGTAGACAAACTCCAGTGACTCACCAGGAATCGCTCGTTTTTCCGATTTGGCCCGTCTAAGTGGGGGATACCCTCTGGTCAACAGTTTATCAGTTTGCGAACTGGAAATTGGAAAGATCCCAGCATTTTTCATAGGTTATTAACCACGTACCGCGGATTTAATGGGATAATCAATGGGATTGGATGAGACAATAACTTACCCAGTGGTAAACATAGAAAAAACTATGGAAAATCACAATTTTTAATGGGAAAACTCACTAATTATAGGGAGTACCCTCTGGTAGATGATACTTTTCCATGTTTTTTTGGTATGTTTACCAGAGGGTAACCAACTGAATCAACCATTTGTTATAGGTAAATCAACGAATCAATGGGAGATCTCCGGGATCCAATTTATGGAGGTACGTTAGTACCATATGTTTGGCCATATGAATTGTGGTGATATTCCCTAGACCTGAAATATAGGCCTTTTTTCTATGGAATCGGTACCTCCTTTATAAATCGGTTCCTGAAATGGAAAATAGGCCATACCCTCTGGTAAACATACAAAATACTTAGGAAAGATCCACCATTTTTCATAGGTAAATCAACGAACTTTCGACTGGGCCATGTTCAATAGCAGTTATGTTAGTCATTACCAGGCCGGGTATCCCAGCTAGACATGTTTGACTGGAAACTGCTTGGATGTGCATCCCACTTATCAATGGCCATTTCAGGAACCGATTGATTGGAGGTACCTACCATATATAAGGCCTATGTAAGGCCTATGTAAGGAAATATCCCACAAAATATGGCATTATATGGTACTATGGCATTATATGGTACAGTACCTCCAATTTAGGATCCTGAAGTTACCATTGAACTTATGAATGTTTATGATCCATCAGCCATAGTTCATCCCATATATGATAGGGAAATATTCCATCAATCTATATCAATCTACCCGGCCTGCTAAACATACAAAAAGCTATTGAAGCCATGGCCCATAGAAATAGTTGATTTACCTATTAAAAATGTTGATTTTCCGTAGTTATGTTAGTTTACCAGAGGGTAGCTGTTTGTTTTTTTTACCCATTTAGGATTCGTGGGGCCCCCACCAAGTAGGTGAACCAACTAGTAGGCGATATCTACCAACTACTTGGTGGCGAACTACCCACGGATCCTAGATTAATATCCCGTTTTTTTTTCAGATATGTAGGGTGATCATCCGAAAAAACTAGCATGAACTAACCTACTTACTAAGTGGGATGAGCCACTAGCTCAGTTGTTGTTTTTTTCGCAGAGTATCTAAGATTGGCAATGTGTCCTATGGCAAAATTCCATTGGAAAATTGCAGAAATTTCATGGAATAACATGGAAATCGATGGATTTGTTGAAGGAAAATGATGATGTTAATGGAATTAGATGGGATAATTGCATGGAATGATGCAATCATATCCAAATATATAATGGGATATTCAATGGGATTTTATACGTCAGTAACATAGAAAATTCAACATTATCAAATGCGATAATGATATGTTCATGATAATGGAAATAGGATATATAAATAGATTGGATAACATTAACATGACGAAAAAATAGAGGTTGAGAAAATCCGAACACGTTCAACCATTTGTTTCTGAAAAAGTGGTTGCACATTTTATGTTTCCCAATTTCGAAGCGATGATGTTCGAGATTTTTTGACCGTTTGTGCAACAGTTGTAGAAAACGACATGTCGTTGTTGAAGAATCACTGCGAAAAACCCACTGCACTTTGAAGCAGTTCTTCTAAGGTGACTCTTTGGAACTCTACAGTGGTACTTGGAAGTGCAATTTCAATGAACTAATGGGCTTTCTTTCACCATGTAGTTGTAGGGGCCCATTTCACCCCATTATTGGTGTTATTATGCGTTATTTCACCATAGCAACACCTAATTATTATATACACCATAGTTGGGATATAGAGGTTTCCTAAGTCATGGGGCTACCCCCAGTTCTCATCCCTTTTCGATTGGGAATTTCCATGATAAGCAGCCGTTTTGGGGTACCTCCATTTTTTCCCAAACCTCCATAGAACCCTTATTTCTTACGGGGGTTATTTCACCATAGTTATACCCATGTGTGTTCACCTCAACTGGCCCTGGCAATCCTAATCGAACATCACCCAAATATTGGGGATATAATCTGGTTGGTGGTTTGGAACATTTTTTATGTTTCCATATTATCATATATTGGGAATAATCATCCCAACTGACGAACTCCATCATTTTTCAGAGGGGTAGGGCTCAACCACCAACCAGTAATCTTCAACAGATATTTGAATGTGATGTTCAAAAAATAGTAGTGTTATCCCAGTTATCCCATTATTATCTATATTAAACCATATAAAACCCTATTAAAGCCATATTTGATTGGTCAAAATCATAAATCAGCTATAAATCCCATGAAATCCCTCATTTCCTGTGGGTTTTCCCTATGTTTTTCCTTCAAAATCCCCAAAACATGGGACATTTGCCAAGCCCTGAAACTGGCTCCAGGAGACCTTCATAGTCTTGAAGAGTTGGGATTGGTCTTGGAGGTGCCCTGCAAGGTTTGGCGAATTCATATAGAATAAACCCTTTAAGACATGTGGAAAAGGGGAAAAATCATCCTGGACTTTGACCACTATTCTAAACTTGAACGATTTTTGTTGTATCTTTGTAAGGTAAATTCTGTGTACCCTCTGGTAAACATACAAAAAACTATGGAAAGATCCACCATTTTTAATGGGTAAATCCACTATTTCTATGGCCATTTTCAATAGCTATCTATGTATGTTTACCAGGCCGGGTAGTCTTCGTTTGCGTGTCAAGATTCATTGAGTGATGCCCAGCATCTGTGGACGAGATCCACCCGTTGAGTGGTAAACCATCCAAGCATGGTGAAGCAAAATTTCATCCACAATTAATGTGGCATGATTTCATCATGATAACATAAAAATCCCATTGATTTATCCATGATTTATCCATGACAAAGTGGATTACATGTATACATGATTTATCCATTTTTTGGCATGTATAATATACTAATATATACTATTAAATCATATATTATAAATTATATTATTATAATGCATGTATACATGATTTATCCCTTAAGAGGCCTTTGACTGTCATCTACTTTGTCCCTGTAAGCAGAATTTGCTCAGACATCCCGCGGATCGGAAGTAGGTGAGAGTTCTATCCCTCGTTTTTTCAATACACTGAAAAAACTGCGGCTAAAAATCCACTTAATTATGGTTATTATGGCCATAATCACAATGAAATCAAATTATCAAAGGATATGTTTTCAATAAGTAGGGTGATCATCGGAAAAAACTCGGGTGAACTCACCTACTGACTAACCTATGTAGTGGGATAATCCACCAAGTATTAGAGAATAATATAAAATATATCAGTAATGGTTGGATCATGATTTTTGATCCACCAGTATCCAACGATGGGAATCCATCAACCCATATGCTCCATGGTGCTGGTATATTGACCTACATGACTGGGTGATTTTGTTCCGGCAAATGTTGGCGTGCCTATTCCAGCACCATGGTTCGCATATGGGCAAGTATGACAACTTGAGATTTTTAACATGACTAAATTGGCTGAGGATGAAATACTTGGTATCCAAAACTATATATGATATACATGATGATTTATTTATGATACAATATTTATAGAAGATGAGGATTTATATACAGTATTTATATTGATATTTAGATCTTTATTTAAATACAATATTCATATTTATCACCAATATTTATATATAATTAGGATTTATATATCCCAAATATTGTATCCCAAACTGTATAAGGTGATATAGGTAAATAATAATAATAAATATAAGTGTCCCATGTGTCCCATGTATCCTAATTTGTAAATTATACAATATATGATACTTATCTATATAAAATGAGGATTTATATATGATAAGTATATCGCAAATGATAGGTGATATTTATGATATTTTTTAAAAATATATACAATCATATATACATGCATGCCCTCTGGTACACTAACATAGCTATGGAAAATCACAATCTTTAGTAGGTAAAACAACTCTAAATGGGCAATTTTCAATAGCAAACTGTTAGTCATTACCACAGGGTAGATGAATGGAATATTTCCCTATCATACATGGGGTGAACTATGGCTGATGGATCATAAACACTATATATAAATATAAACAACGACCTCACTGTTCTCCCTCACTGGAAAATTACAACGACCTCACTGTTCTCCCTCACTGGAAATCATGGTTTATTTTAGGGAAATCATCCCCTTTTATGGCCCAACAATTCAGGCTAGTGAAATATCACGATCATCCTATGAAGTTGCACCGGAATCATCTATTTGTAGAGGATTTTCCATGAAATAAACCATCCAGCGAGCGATAAACGGGTACCCCTTTTTTGTGAAATCATTTCATTGGTGAAATTCATATATACTTAAAAATGAATACAGTACCATAATTATAAATATTACAATATTTCATATTTTTCATATATAAATATATGATGATATATATATATATAGATTATAACTATAGTTATTACTGGTGGTATAAACCATATTATAACACAGCCCCCATGACTATGGAAATTCCGATATGGGAAAGCATTATCATTTACCCAGATAAATATAAAAAATTAGGTAAATACCTAATAATATATGATTTATTACTATCATACTAAATATATATATATATACTAAATATATATATATTACCCAGATAATATTTAGGACTTACCTAAATTGGTGATCCCAAACTTCTGGATGGCCAAGGACGGCACCCCAGCTGGTCGGAGGTTGCAGTCAGGTCTGAAACTGTCGCTTGCTGAGAAGGGAGGGATTTTTTGGCTGATTTCTGGCCTATTTATGAAAAATGTGGCTGGTTGGTGGTTTCAAACATGTTTTATTTTCCATAATACATAGGAATTTCATAATACTAACTGACAAACTCCATCATTTTTCAGAGGGGTAGGGCTCAACTGGGCTCAAGCACCAACCAGATTATATTCCATTCAATCCCCTAAGGCTCAACCACCAACCAGATGTCATCCTTACCATTGACGAACTCCATCATTTTTCAAGATGGGCACATTGCACCACCAACCAGGTGGGTTCAATGGTGACTTCATGGCCTATGAAATATCGACGAAAAAAACACGGTTTTTCATTGTATTTCTTGGTGATTTGATGGTGATTTAATGGGTTATTTATGGTGATTTAACCAAGAAAACATATCACAAGATAGGAAATTGATCCATGAACATGTTTTATCATTGCCTTTTCTGTGGTATTTCTTCTCCAGGATATATGGTCACCTCCCATAATTATCCATATATATATAATATATATATATACATATATATTGGGAAATTATGGTAGGATTATGTAGAACTTGTATAATGTTCCCAGGTTTTTTGAGGAAAATCTATCAGTTCTAAGATATATATATATATACATATACATATACTGTATGTATATAATATACTGTATATATATAATATACGTATATATATATATATTATATACGTATATATATATATATGGTGATTTAACCAACCAAAAAATATGAATTTAAGGATTTGATTTAGAAAAATGACGGTGGAATGGCTTAAATCGGTGGTAAGCAAACTTATGGGCCTTGTACCCTCTGG